>OLNV01000716.1_pt1 | contig 24565 bp, 14 predicted proteins | sample 1672891 | NCBI WGS metagenome assembly OLNV01 (sample SAMEA3136734, study PRJEB25190) | human gut metagenome | biome: human gut; feature: human-associated habitat; material: faeces | place: Austria | collected 2013 | reverse complement strand
GGATTGGCATATTGTTGGCATCAAACATACCATAACCGATACCGAAGAGCAAGCCTGCACCTACGATGGCTACCAGACTATGACCGAAGCCGAGGAGGAAGAGCGCAGGAATGGTCATTCCCAAACCGATGGCACTGGTATAGACTCGGCCACGGATGTTCTTCTGTACCCACTTGTCAGAAAGCACACCTCCGAAAAGTACACCATTCAATGAAGACACGGCAATGGTGATGGTTGATATAGGACCCGCCTGCGACATTGGGATGCCCAAATTCTCAGCAAACAAGGTAGGGAGCCAGTTCTTGGTTGCCCAACCTGGGAGAGAAGGTACTGCAAAATAGAAAAGGATAACCCAGAAAGCCCAGGTAGAAAGCACAACTGATAAGCCTTGGAACAATCCGCCCTTCGTAGGTTTTACCTGTTGCACCGGTGCCGCATTCACCGCATCCTTGTCCTTATCATGCAACAACAGGAGCAATACTACCGAATAAGCGATTCCGAGAATTCCGAACCAGTGGAAAGTGGTGTGCCAAGAGAAGGCTGCAGCCACTGTGGCACCGAATCCGCCGATGGCCTGACCCACATACAAACCGGTCATGTGGACGCCGATGGCGAGAGAGCGGGATTTGCCTTCATGCCAGTCGGCAATGAGAGACAAGGCAGAAGGGATGTAAAGCGCCTCGCTAATACCCATCAACGCCCTCAACATGTAAAGCTGATCAAAACTGGAGGTATATCCCATCAGATAGGTCACCAGAGACCAGACAAAGAGACTTCCTACTACTAATTTCTTTCGACTGACTCTATCAGCTACGATACCGGCAAATGGACTCACAATACCATAGATCCAAAGGAAGACAGCCATCAAAGCGCCAAAGGCTTCAGCTTGCTGCAATTCCACGATGTCAACCTTCATAGCGGCCTGCATAGTGGAAAGCATCTGACGATCCATATAGTTGAGAAGAGCTACAACCCAAAGGAGTGCTACAACTAACCAAGGATAAAACTTTCTACTCTTCATTTTATCATTATTAGGTTGTTTATTAATTTTGGTGCAAATATACAACTAATTTTATTAATCTCCAAATTATTATGAAACTTTTTTTCATTAAAACGATTAAATAATTTAGTTTAATTTATTTATGATCCGTATTTTGCCTATTATACCTTATTATATTATGCGATAGGATTAATTAATCCTCTGTTATCTAACAAATATTGATACCATAACATCTTTGATGGCGAGGAGTTAAATACAAAATACTTGTTATTTTACGCATTTAGATTAATTAACACACAATTAATAAAAAAATAAATTTATTTATTTACCTTTGCAAGGTAATTGTAGTTAATAATAAAATGCAGTATGTTAAAAGATATAGTCAATAACACAAAATGGTCCGCTTCAAAGACGGCTTTAATGAGGCTGCTTATAGAGCATGGAGGACAAACTATTGCCGAACTTTCCAAAAGTTTAGGAGTCAGTATCCCATATACGACTAAGACACTGAACGAACTTATAGAAATCGGTCTGGTACAGGAAACAGGAAAAAGAGCCCACTATTCAAAGAGGGCTCCTAAAGAGTATGATTTAATTGCCACTTCGGGCTATTTTCTTGGAATAGATACAGGAAAAGATTACCTTACTTTAGGAATTTGTGATTTTTGTGGTAATATGGTAACTCAGCCAGAGAGAATAGACTTTGTATATGAAGATACCCCAGATTGCTTTGAAAGTCTCATAGCAATAATCAACACTTTCATAGAGAAAGAAGGTTTCAAAAAAGAAAATATACAGAATGCATGCATGAGCATTGGCGGCAGAGTTAACCCAGAAGTTGGTTGCGCATACAATTATTTCACTTGCGTAGAAAAACCATTGGCTGATATGCTCTCTCAGAGCCTGAACATACCAGTATGCATTGACAACGACACTCGGTGCATGACCTACGGCGAATACCTCAGAGGCGTCTGTAAGGGTGTTAAAAATGTCATTTTTGTTAATGTGAGTTGGGGAATTGGTATCGGTATTATCATCAACGGCAAATTATATTTTGGCAAGTCGGGATTTTCTGGGGAAATTGGACATATGCATATATACAATAATGGCATAATTTGTCATTGTGGAAAAACTGGATGCGTGGAAACTGAGACTTCTGGTTCTGCACTACAACGCAAGATGAATCAGAAGATACAGAATGGTGGCATATCTGTCCTCTCTGACAAAGTATTGAATCAACACAAAAGTCTAACACTTCATGATATTCTCGAAGCCATCAAGAAAGAAGATGTGATGAGCATTGAGACGTTACAAATGATGGCAGTAGAATTGGGTACAACCCTTGCTGGCGTCATCAATATATTCAATCCTGAGATGTTGGTTATAGGAGGAGACCTATCGGTTACTGGTGACTACATAACACAACCAATATGTATGGGAATCAAGAAATTCTCTCTCAATATGGTGAACGAAGATTCCAAGATAGAAACATCTACTCTGAAAGACTGTGCAGGATTAATAGGTGCATGCTTAATGGCAAGAAGTAAAATGTTACAGGAGCAATATTAAGCGTTTATGGCAGCGTTAAAGTCATAATTATTTGGGGGTTCTGCCTTAGATTAACAGCTTTACTGTTGTAGTCTGCAAAGGATTTTGTGTAGTTCCGTACTTGCATTTTGAATGAAGTGTTGGAAAATATTTTTTCTATGCTGATAGCTTGCTCGTATGTACTGACCAGCTTGCAGGTCTTGTTGCATGTATCGGAGATAATTTGCAAAACGGAAGTATTGCTGATATTGCGAAGTTATAGTTTAGCCGTTGCAACATTTTCAATTATCAATCCCCTATTTTGTAGCAAGACTAATTGTACATATATATAGGTTGCTTGTCGTAGCTCATATACCCAAATAAAAAGCAAAGGCCCACCTTAGTACGCATCGTTGAGAGGCGTACTAAGGTGGGATTTGTTACTGCAAAAATATGTTTTAAAATCGTATTATACAAATATTTTCTAAGAAATCAGCTTATCTGGTAGAGAATATAACGCTAAAAGTTCTAAATTCCATAAAATTCCTCTTGTAAATCATTGGATATTTAGAAAAATGTCGTATCTTTGCCCTCGAATTGAGGCGTTCTTTGCATTTTGCAAAATTCAGAAACGAGCAGAAGTCCGCTCGTTTCCATATTGTTACCTATATAATATAGGCAAACGCCCAACATCTTGATATTCAACCAAAGCTCAATTTAGAGTGAGTTAGGATTTTTAACAATTCAAGATGAGAAAACGAAAATCGGAAAAAAGTCCCGATAGTGGTGCCAAAAGTTGCTTTTTTAGGCACTTTTTGCACCACTATCGGGCTTTTGGCAAATGAAACTTACTATCATGCGTTATCCTGCCTTCGATACACTCTATGCCATAGTATTTTAGCGTAGAAGAGACTGAAAGATACTGAAACTTGTAAAATAAGGCGTTCTGAATACCCCGAAACATGTAAAATAAGGTGTTCTGATGAGTTAAAAACATGTAAAATAAGGTTTTCCTCATTATTTTTTCTTACCTTTGTTCGCCCCGAAAAAACAACGGGATTGGGTTGTGGAAAGGGGGAAAGAGAAAATAGAGATAAATATAAGAAATGAACAAATTAAAAGCTTTATTGGGTTTCGACCCAAAGACTACTACGGTCAAGACTGAGTTGGTTGCTGGTATGACTACCTTCCTGACCATGTGTTACATCCTGGCAGTAAACCCTACCATCCTTGCTACCACAGGTATGGACAAGGGAGCTCTCTTTACTGCCACAGCCATCGCTTCAGCCATCGCCACCTTCCTGCTGGCTTTCATGGCAAAGTTGCCTTTCGCCCAGGCTCCTAGTATGGGACTGAATGCCTTCTTCGCCTTCACCCTTTGTCAGGCTATGGGCTTGACCTGGCAGCAGGCTTTGGCGGTATTGCTCGTAGAGGGTATCATCTTCCTAGCCATCACCTTCCTCAATATCCGCGACAAGATATTGGAGTGTATTCCGAAGAATCTCCGATTCGCCATTTCTGCCGGTATCGGTATGTTTATTGCTTTTATCGGTTTGAAGAATGCGGGCATCATTACTGCCAATGCGGATACTTTCGTGCAGCTCGGCAAGTTTACACCAGTCAGCATCCTGGGTCTCATCAGCATCCTGCTCTGCGGCTGTCTGATGGCGAAAAGAGTGAAGGGCTCCCTGTTTATCGCCATCATCATCTCTACATTGATAGGTATTCCGATGGGCGTAACCCAGTTCTCTGACAACTGGATGCCGGTATCTACCCCTCACAGCATTGCTCCTATCTTCTGCCAGTTCGATTTCACCGGCTTCTTTACTCCTAAGATGTTCATGGTGGTTTTCTCGCTGTTGCTTGTCAACATCTTCGATACCATCGGAACAGTTCTGGGATTGGTTTCCAAGTTGGGTATCAAGGAGAATGAGAAGGGCGAGATTCCGGGTGTGAAGGAGGCGATGATGAGTGATGCCATCGGTACTACAGCCGGTGCATTGCTGGGTAGTTCTACCATTACCACTTATGTGGAGAGTGCTTCGGGCGTTGCCGAGGGTGGTAAGTCGGGCTTGACATCTTTCTTTGTGGGTTTGATGTTTATCCTGAGCATCTTCCTGGCTCCAATCTTCCTCCTGATTCCGAGCGCAGCCACCAGTGGTGCCCTGGTAATGGTGGGTGTATTGATGATCGATTCGTTCAAGAAGATTGAGTTGGAGGATATCTCCGAGTCATTCCCTGCCTTTATCACGATGATTACGATGGTGCTCTGCTACAGTATTGCCGATGGCATCTGCCTTGGTATTCTGAGCTATGTATTGATCAAGATGATGGTGGGCAAGTTCAAGGATCTGAATCCTACGCTGTATATCCTGAGCATCTTCCTGCTCTTCAATTATGTTTTCGGTTAATTAAACGACAGATAAAAAACGAGGCGGCAATCTGCATCACACAGGTTGCCGCCTTCTCTTTTCTAACTAACTTTCTTATCAACTATTCAAAATGTTATTACCTATATATGGATCCCAGGGCATTCTGCCCTGTGTAGTCTGTTATTTCAAACGGATGATATTCAGCGAGCTGGCTGGAATCTCTACCGTAGCACCGTTCTTCTCTGTAGTTACGTAGTTTTCTACAGGATAGATATTGGTAGGATTGTCGATGGTATTCTCCTCCAGACCGTTCTTGGCAGAAAGGCGGATGAGCTTGCCATTCTTGATTTCCTTGCCCTGAAGATTAATCTTCGCTGTGGTGTGCTCGGTGCTGGTGTTGGCAATCTTCAGGATTACCTCGCCCGTCTGTTCATCAAGTGTGGCTGTAGAGAAGATGCCAGGAAGGGTGTTTGCCTTCAACTTGGTAGAGAATATTTCCTTGCCATCCAACTTGGCGAAGATGCTGTCGCCTACTACTTTCAGCTCGATGTCATACCACTTGCCGGTCTCGATGCTGCCTGGGGTAGTAGCTATCTGACTCTTGGCACCATTCACGATAGACTCCACACCGTGCTGGGTATTGTTCCAGCCACCGAGGTTCAACCAGCAGTAGTTGTTCTTATCCACGTAGTTAAAGATGATAAGGAAGCCTTCGTTTCCGGCATCCTTCTTCGCGCGTACCTTATATATATAGCCGTTGCTGGTAATCTCGCCTGGGTTCAGACGGATGCAGCTTTCTTCGTTGCTGGTCTGCTTGATGAGGCTACCCTCAGTCTTCCACTGTCCACGGATATCGGTAGGCAACTCCTGCAAGGTCATCGGCAGCGCCTTGCCGTTCTCATCGCTGTAGCCCTTGTCCTCGAAAGAAACCTGAGTGCCCCATGTTCCCATACCTACACGGCAGATAGCTGGCTTCACCTGGGTCTGCTCATATTTGTATGGATTCTCCTGGCTCACCTTCAGTACACGGGTACCGATGTTGTTTGCCATCACGTTCTGAACGTAGTAAGATGGAGTTCCGAATACCTTGTCTGATGTATACTGAATCATATCCGGTGCCCACATACGGTTGTTGAGGTTGGCGAAGATAGGAGCGTAGGATGCCATGGTCACGATGTCAGAGTTGTTCTCGATGCCCATCATATAGACAGCCTCACCGAGTGCAGCATCGAGTGAACCCATGTTGCCGAAGCCCTGGGTTACGGCATATTCACCTACATAAATCTCGCTGCCCTTACGGTCGTAGTTATCATACTTGTTGAAGTTCTCGGCAAACCAGGCAGGATTTCTGTAGTAGTGCTCGTCGAGGAGTTCTACGCTCTCGTTGCTTTCCCACTTAGGATTGTCATCGCCCCAAGCCACCACGTTACCGATGAGGTGCATCTTAGGATATTTTGCCAGAACCGCATCCTTGAACTTCTTGAAGCGCTCGTAGTAATGGTCGCTCTGAGCCGCAGGATCCGGCTGGTTGTTCTCATTACCAATCTCCAGATACTCGATGTTGTATGGTTCCGGATGACCGTTCTTGGCACGCAGCGCACCATATTTGGAGGTAACAGGACCGTTGGCATACTCCAGGGCATTCATGCACTCGTCAATCCAAGGCTGGATGCTATCCACAGGAGTCATACCGCCGTGCCACAAACCTACGTTTACTACATAGAGCGGCTTGGCATTCAGATCCTCGGCAAGCTGCAGATACTCATCGAATCCCATACCGTCGCTGGTGCGGTAGCGCCAGTTTACGTTCTTATGTCCCGGACGCTCCTCGATAGGACCGATGGTCTTCTCCCAGTGGAATGCATTCTCCGGAGACTCCTGTCCCTCTACGTAGCAACCGCCTGGGAAGCGGACGAACTTAGGATGGATGTTATAGAGAAGCTGAGCCAAATCAGGACGCAAACCGTTCTCGCGATTCTTGAAAGTAGGAGGGAAGAGGCTTACCACGTCGAGAACGATGGTACCCTTGCCGTCGGCTACGAGTTCAAACTGCGCCTTGGCATCGTTGGCATTGGCTGTGAGTTCAGCTGTATATTTAGTCCACTTCTTGCCTACCTTGGCATTGAGGGATGTTTCTGCATACACCTTGTCGCCCTTTGCGTTGGTGAGACGAGCCTTCAGATTGCCCTTGTAGCTGCCTTTCGCCCAGAAAGAGAGCTTGTAGGTTCTGCCCTGAACGGCATTGATTCCCCAGAAGCCTTCGTTGATGAGAGAGGCTGTGGCAGCAGGCTTTGCCGCGATGGTAAGCTGGAGAGCTTTGCCCTGTGCATTGTTGAGCAATCCCTTGTTGATGAGTTGTGTCTGGATCTTTGCACCTTCCTGAGCGGAAGTTTTCCAGGTAGGGATATTCTTGTCATCATCTTCGAAGGAGCGGTTGCTGATGAGTTCGGCATAGAGACCGCCGTCAGCAGCGTGGTTGATATCCTCGAAGAAGATGCCATATAAATTAGGTGAAACCTTGACGCCTGGGTTAGAGGCATCCACCTGGATGGTTACTTGGGCGTTGGCTGCCATGAAAGAGGCGAGAGCCGCCGAAAGTAAAAACTGTCTTTTCTTGTTCATTTGCTTATTTTTAGGCTTGTTTTTATTTTGTTGCTTGTTATTTGCTGGTAGCATGAAGCCGCATCTTTTGGAAGTAGCTCCCTGCTGCGATTCATACACAGCGGCAAAAGTACACAAAATACACGGAAGAGAGGTGGACAAAACGGAGAATATAGTGTAAAAGGTGGATTTTCTGCTGAAAATCCACCTTTTTATTCTTCTCCTTTTTATTCTTCTCCAGTAATCCCCCAATCCAATATGCCTTTTCCTTCCTCGTCCAGTTCTATGCCGAGACCTATCACCTTTCGCTTATCAGCCTTGAAAGGTTCCAGGTATTGGTTTACTAGAATCTGCTGGATGGCAGCTTTCTTGCCGCCATTGTTTCTCAGCTTCAGTTCTATCACGTAGATGTAGCGGGAAGTCTGGGCGATGAGGTCGATTCTTCCTGTGGCAAGCATGTGCTCTACTTCTACTTTCAGTCCGATGGCATTCAGAATGGTACTGATGATGAGCCTATAGCGCTCTTCCATATCCATTGAGGCAAGCTTCTTGTTGCTGTAAGGCACGTCGGCAACCAATGCTTTCAATGTTTTCATGGCATCAGCGATTTCGCCTGTACCCAATTGGCGGAACAGACTACTCTGCAGACTGATAATATCGCTTTCAGATTGCATCGTCAGCGTGGGGAGAACAACCTCGTAAAGAGCCTGTTTTACTTCCTGGTTTGGGAAACCTAGGAAGTAACCAAATTCATCGCTGCTTTTGATGGTAAGATAGCCCGTCTGATAGAGGAAAAGCTCGGCACCACCATTGATTACATCAGAACTTTCAAGCGTCTTGCGTAAGATCGGACAATGTTCGAAATTGCGTAAGCGAAGCTCCATGTTATCCACAAACTTCGGCAGCATGGAAGTTGCTCCTGATGAAACCCAGAAACAGCTCAGGTCTTGTGTGTCAAGCGCATTGAGGAGACTGAAAGGATTGTAGATGTCCACCATATTTCTGCGGCTGAAATGGTAACCGTCGTAGTAATCCTTCAGATTATCGTGGGTTTGCTGCAAAGTCCAGCCATTCACTTCTGCCATTCTTTCCAGTTCCGGCTTGAAGTTCTGCCCGATCTCTTCTTCCGTAATACCGCAGATGGCAGCATATTCTGGTAGGAAACTGATATTGGTCAGGTTGTTGAGAACCGAGAAAAGAGAGATCTGTGTAAACTTGGTAATGCCCGTGATGAAGACGAAACGCTGGTAGGCATCATCAGCCTTCAGAATGGCAAAAACGCTTCTATATACGTCTGTGCAACCCTCATGCTCGGGAGTTTTCCAGGAGTGCTGGAGAGGAGAATCGTATTCGTCGATGAGAATGACGACTTTCTCGCCGGTCTGCTTGTATGCTTTTGTGATGATGGCGTCAAATCTGTCGGCGAGTTTGGCTGTAGGGTCTGGTGTGATGGCATACATCTCCTCGTATTCCTTGAATCTCAGGTTCAGATAAGAACGTAGGGTGCCAGTATTAGCTCCGCCTCGGCTCATATCGAGGCGAATTACCGGGTACTGTTTCCATTCCTTCTCCAGCTCCATGATTTTCAGACCTTCGAAGAGATCTTTTCTTCCTTCGAAGTAAGCCTGGAGCGTATCAACAAGCACAGATTTTCCGAATCGGCGAGGACGGCTTAAGTAATTATACTTAAAACCTTGGTTCACCAATTTCCAAATCATGTCAGTTTTATCTACATAGAGGTATCCTTCCTCTCTGATAACATTGAAAGATTGTATGCCTACCGGCAGCTTTCTGTATTCATTGTTTGCCATAATCCTTTCTCCTATTCCTATCTTTAGCCGCAAAGATACGGCAATTTTTTGAATCGTGCAAGTTTTGGCAATTAAAAAGATGTAAATTGTTCCGTCTTTGCAATCCGGCGTACTAGCAAGAACTCGTTAGATGCAATCTTGTAAGTACTATCGCTGTGCCTTGTAAGTACTATCGCTGTGCCTTGTAAGTATTATCGTTGTTGCATCGTTTAAACGTATATAGTCTTCGGAGTAACCTTTACTTGTTGCCAGAAAGATTAATAGTATAAGCCGGAAAAACCTATTTCTCCAGCCGCACAACAGCTGTTGTGCGCTTGCATAACAGCTGATATGCGCTCGTCCAACAGCTGTTGTGCAATCGGAAATCAACTGGTGGGCGATATTTTTTGTAACCGCTATAACTTGCAACGATTATCCGCCAATTTCAAAAATACTCTTCACCCTTCACCAAAGTGGTGTAAGGGCTTGTGTATGAACTGCTTTGATAGGGTGAAGAGTGCGCTCGCCTCTTCACCACTCTTCACCCACCCTTCACACTAAATATTTTCGCTAGCTGTTTATAGATTGAGGGGGGATTGCAAATCCCCCGGTTTTATAGGTCGAACCTTTTTTTACAGCGGATTGCAAATCCGCTGGGACGCCTCACGGAAGACAGACGCCTCACGAAAAAACATCCTGGTGAAGAGTGGGTGAAGGGTGGTGAAGGGTTGAGCCAACTCTTCACCTCTCGGAACCCCAGTGTTTATCGGGGTTTCAGACGATTTGGTGAAGGGTGAAGGGTAAAAGAGAGAGTGGGGATTTTTCTCTCCCGACGTATCGTTTTGTGCCTGGCGATGGCACGATATTGCCCTGGTAAAGGGCAATATAATGCCGTAGTGAGGCAATAAGCGATGGAAGCCACTTAAAAAAACGAAGGGCTGGACTTTCTCACGAAAACCCAACCCTTCTTTTTAAAACAGCTGTTTTTTATATTTTATTTATATATAAGTAAAAGATGTTATTGTATTTATCACTTATCTAATGTTTCTGGAACGTATATCAAGCGGATAGGCATCGCCTTGTAACGGCCGGTGCTATTGCCATCATATCCCTGAACGAAACGGGTATTTGTGATAGTCTTTGTCTTATTATATATATCTAGGTAGATATACCAAACCCCGTATTCTTTACTGCTTTCACTGAAGCCCTGATAACCCGACAACAAAGACTTGCTCCACAGATTAGCGTGATATTCATCCTTGAAGCTGTTGCTCTCGTAATATCCGCTGATTGGGATATAGATGTATTTCTTCAGCGAAGAACTTTCTGTCTCTATGCGAATGCAATTATATGGCTCACCCGTAGATGTTTTCAACGGCTCTACTTTGGTTATACCCGCAATTGCCTCTAGCTCGTTACCCTTTGGTACTCTAAAATGGCCGATTACATACTTGTCGATATAGGTGTTACTGCTTTTAGCATTTGATATCTTGAAATATCCACCTATAGAACCTTTATCATTGGCAGTATTGGCAGAACCTGGCGAATAGAAATTGCTGTTGGATGCGCCCAGATTACGGTCTAACATATAGTATGTCTTATTATACGTAGTAGTTTTACCATCTTCTGATGTTTCATCTACCAGAATCTTTACTACTTCGTAGTAGTACCAACCTGTTATTTTGGTTTCACCCAACTGTTCGCCTTCCAGATTTTTTATTTCACCAAATACACCAGTATGATAAATCGGGTATTTGATGATAATCGGATGATCAGCATCTTCAGTATTCTTGATGACAAAACCTTCTTCGTCGGTCCATAAATCGTAGTTATTGGTGTTCAATGTAACTTTATAATAGTTGCTTTCTTCCGAATAACTGATTTTGTCAGATTTCTTCACGAATTGATCACCAGGTTTCTTTGGAATCAGATAATAGATATTATTATTTCCTACGCAGAAGTGCAAGCCCTGGTTTCTGGGTACTTCCTTATTATTTTCGTCCTTATTCTCGCTAGGTTTAACACCATGCATTTTTGAATCAAGCCAAGCAAAGTAATTATCATGAGTAGTACCATTGTAATTCATGATAACCTTTCGATCATAAGCACGTTTAAAGTCGTAACCTTCCTGATGAATCGTGATGGTTCTTTTCAAGTCACCGGAAGTGATGGTAATTGTACCATCACGAGGCTCCTCCGATTTGTCGTTTGAAGTCAATGTAAGGTGGAGAACAAACTTGATTCCTGATGGTGCTGATCCATCAGGACTTGTTGGCGTTGTGGTTGACTTGCTATTTAAAGTACATGCAGTTATCCACGATTGCGCATCGTTGCTGATTTCCACCTTATAGAGTTTGCCATCTTTTGCATCAGCTTCTTTAAGGTTCGTAACCAAAGTGATAGGAACTATGATAGGATCTGTTCCATTTGAAGCAGCAACAGTCTGTGTACCACAAACGCCCAGTTCGTAGTCTTTGCAGGCAATCATATCTACAATCTCAGGATTATCATCTACCACGGTTACCTTCAGACGATTCTCTGGCTGAGCCTTTAATGCTTCATCTTCAGTAGCGTAGCCCGCATCGTTTACAGAAATAACATTCACGATATAATTGTGGTTACGTACCAAATCATATTGTTCTGTTTTGTTAGTAGCATTTTTATTATAGAGGGCTACTTTATAGAAGCCTTCTTTATAGATGCCTTTTGTGTCCTTATATTTAGCCTTGATAATGATGTCAGCCTTGCCTGCCGAAGTTTCATTTACTGCAACTACTGCAGCAGAACCGCCAGCAATACATTTGCTATCATCCATCAAATCTGTAGATGTTGCCAACTTTCCATTTTTAGATTCTACGTAGCCAGCTGGCGCAATAGAGCCTTTGCTGGCAGAATGCCATACACGAAGGTCTGTGATTTCGAAACCGCTAACACTTGTTTTTACTGTAATCTTTGCACATTGACGGGTTAGCGAAATCTTGTTGTTACTCATCAAGTCGCTAAGTTTAGCCATGCTCCAACAGATTGGCTTTGATAAATCAGGAGTGAAATCTTCCATCGCGTCAAGCTTTGCAGCCTGTGCTTCCGTCAAGCCAGGAACGTTGGCAACCAAATGTACCGTTTCTGTACCTTTAGGAAGGTTTATTTTGATTTTCTTGTAACCATCTTCATCGGCAGTTGCAGCAGCATAAGCTTCTGTACAATCCTGCTTATCAAGATAATTGCCTGAAGTGTCATAGTATACAAGCCACAGAGAAGTAATGCTCTCTGTAGTTTCGCCTTCAGCCCGGGTTGAGATTTCCTGAGGCGTGAAGTTGGGTAATTGTATGCTCAGCGTAATGCCCTCGGTAGGGAGCTCGTCCCCACCGAGAGTAATTGCCTCTAAAGAGTCCTTACATGATGCAAGGCTTAAGAGCAATCCTATCCATATCATTAAAGTCTTTATTCTTGTCATCATTATATTTTCTATCTTTACTATTTAGAAACTCCTGTCGGTGTGCCTTCGTGCCAGCTACCATCGTAATAACCGAATATCTGGTATCCTTTGGTTGCATTGTAGTTACATGGGTAGCTGTCACCACCGAAGAGCATAGTTTCTTCGCTGCTATCATCAAAGCAGATCTTTATTGCTTTTTCATATTCGCCCTTAGGTGCTTTGAAATTGAGAACCGTACGTTTCCAATCATTTCCTACATCTTCGCTTTTTTGCTTGAACTTATCCGAGCTACAGGTCAAAATGTATGAATTATGATCTTTATCCTTCTTTCCAAATTCTATTTTCCATCCTTTTATCTCACTTTTAGTATATATCACATAGTCAACATTTATAATAGTCGGCTTATCATCATATACTCGATAATATGGAATGCAGGTAGGATCATAGAGATACCAGCCTTCACGATCTTCGTAGTTGAACAAAGGAATACCTGGGTCCATGGAATGAGTAAAACGGTGCGGAGTACAACCATCTTTCCCATCACCATGATTCTCGCCAGTACCAAATATAACTAGCGTTTGACCAGGTTTAATTTGCTTTTTACCTGTCGCTTTCTTATCTGTATACTTGCTCTCTGCATTAAATGGCATATCTTTATAATACCATCCTGCATTATTTACGTCACCTGTCATTTGGTCACCAGGGAACTTCTCTGAAAATATCCATACATACGCAGCTTCATTAACGGTGGTACTACCATCAGTATTCTCACCAACTTGTGTATACATATACATATGATGTCTACCATTTTGAGGCTTCTTATTATCGTCATTATTTTCATCTTTACTTACACCTGTATCAGTCCAACCATCATACCAATTGAGATTATAGTTACCACTAAAACCGCCGTCAGGTACAGTATATTCTTGTTTTTGTTCTGCCAAAACGACACCTAGATTAGCAGTCCCAGTTTCCTTACCATCCCAATCACATATATTATTGATAGCTCGCATGTAGATACGATAATGACCGAACTCCGGTTTTACTGTAACCGTAACGTCTTGTGAAGCAATCTCGTCGCCAGAAATCTGATTCAGCGGCGAAAGTGTAAAGTTATAAACAGTAGTCGTCACAGGATTTACGGTTTCCTTTACCTTCATCAGATATTTTCCGTCTGCATTAGGAGTATTATCATAATTTATCTCCAGACGAGAAGGTGCATTACCAACTCGTGCTGTTGAACCAGAAGTTTTTGGTGTTAGCGTTCCATTGATGTTTTGAAATGCCTTTAAGCCACCCAGATTTGTTTCTACCACAAAGTGTTTCTCTAGAACCTGCTTTTCATCAGGATCCTTACCCCAATAGATAACTACGTTCTTTGGGCTCACCTTAAAATAAGGGGTAACATCATAGTGTACTTCAATATACTTCTTGATGTTGTTTGCCATCAAATAAACTCTAGCTGTTCCATCTCTTTTTCCTGTTGAAGAGTTCTTTGGAAACTCTTCTATTGGTATATTTGGGTTGATACCAAAGATGATATTGTTGCCATCTCTCTTTGTTTCGATGATAACCTTCTCATCTTTTCCACCAACAGTTTTGGTGTCAATGCAGCCAAACTCTACAACAGCTTCGCTGGATTGGAAAGAGATAGAATCTATCTCAGTAGAAGAGACTTCTGCCTTGGTCTTGTTTACCCATAAGGTGGTATGGTAGAAATCGGCATTGATTTCTACTGGAGACCAGTCGTTCACCTTTACATTACAGTCAAGATCCATATCACCATAGCTCTTCAGCTTACCTGTAATTTCATAATAGGTTCCACGAGGGAATGTAGGCACATCTGATGCGTTCTGCTTATGTCCCAGCTTAATGGTATATTGATTCTTGTTGCTGTTGTTAACTATACCGGAAATCTTCAATACCGACTGTTCTTCTGCCTTTGAGATATAACGCTCTGGCAGATAGTAGGTACCTTGAAAGAGCCACTGCTTCTCTTTCGTTGGGGCTGCTGTACCCTTGTTGGTTTTATCTGTAATAGATACCACATCCTTGTTGCTTTCGTTAGCATTGGTTTCATCGATGGTATATTCTCCGTTCTGATAATAACGTCCTGTGCTAGCTTCGCCAGTAGATGAGCTGCTGTAAATGGTGTTATCCATACCTGTAGCATATTCAGGTGTAACTCCAGACTGGGTAAACTTACCATTCCATAATAAATGGGTAGAAGGAGTGAGCTTTTGTGCTGCAATATCAGTTATGCGATAGCTCTTGTCATAAAGATTATCGCTCGCAGATGGATCCATAATGAGATTGAGCTTAACCTTTACGCATGTAAACTTCAGATTAGCTGCTATCTCTGTATATTTATCACCGCCTTTTTCTATAATCGTTTCTTTGATGTCACCATTGATATTCTTTGGCTCATAAATCATCGGGATATTCGTGCATACAGGCATACCTGTTGTACTTGTAGGTCTGTAATCGAGCACAATATTTTTGAGATCATCTTCAGTTTGGATAGTCTGACCACTCAACACCTTGTTCATATTGGCAACCACATAAATATGGTAAGTGCCCGGTTCGATATTGAGCTGATAGTTAGCTACATGCTGCTCCACCATCATCGTAGCCAGTGGGGCAGGGAGCGTCTCTACCAGGAGTTTGCCTTCATTTCCTATAGGGAAAGCATAGAGGGTAAGGTCGTTGATCTGGCATTCATTTACCGTAGCATTATAGGTAGGAAGGCCGGAAGCATCGTCGGGATTGGTGCCGCTCGCACTGAGCACGGTTGGTACCAGCACGTGCAGGTTGCTTGACGAGTTGGGGGTATATCCGTTACCCTCCAACTCGTCGGTACAACTAACTGCAAATAAACTAGTCAACAACCAAACTATGAAACCTATATAGATATGAAATCTTCTCATGATAACTTTATCTTTTACTTTTCCATCTCGATGATTTCATCTCGATGAATGATTTATGATTATAAGTCGGCACGCTGTATGCGCTTGCTCCAGTCGAGAATGGAGATGCCGAGTTGCATATACTGCCACTGGTCGCCTTTGAGGAAGAAGTCGAGCTTGTAGTCGTATTCTCTATCCAGGAACTCCTGGGCAGAATAGTTCATGTTCTCGAAGGCTCCTCTGCCTTGGGCGAGACAATCGGCAAGATTGATGCGGACCACCTCTTCGCCCGTCTTCTTGTTCCAGATGCTCAGTATCGCATTCTTGTCGTTCTCGGTTACTGGATGCAACACGAGGCGGGAGAACATCAGGGCGGCGTGAGCGGTACGCTCCTGTACGGTACCCTCCGGAGTGGTGAACTCGGTGTTCCAGGTCTTGTATGGGGTGTATGTCAACTCCTCGTCTGGGAGGAGAGTATTGTCGTAATTGATGTAGCCATTGGCATCAGTTATCTGATAACTGAAGTCATCGGCTTGGATGTTGGCTGGATCGTCCAGCTGATGCAGACTGATGGTGAGCTGCTTGGTGTCTCTGATGAGACTGATGGTATGGTGGGTAACCTGAAGGTCTTTCACCTCTACCGTTTCGTTGCTCAATCCCTGCCAGAGGGTATCAAGCGGAAGTGCCTGGTTTTCTACCTTTCCGGCATTTCTGTCGAGTCGGGCACGGAGGGCTTCGATGCTTTCTCCTGCTGTTGGAGCTGAGATGTGGAACTTGGCACCAGCCTGTGACAGCGCCTCTTCGTATTTCTTCTGGAAGGCGAAGGTGGCGAAACGGTATTTACCAGGCTGCAAGTCTATGCGCATGGCATAGTTAGGGTCTTTGAGGGGTTGGAATTTTCCCTCGTTGGCTGCATCCTGGCGAGCCACTAGGTTGCCCTGTTCATCGAAGATGAACACGCAGACTCCGCCTACATGATCGTTGAACATATCAGCGCGCTGGACGTTATAGTCGTACTTGAACTGCAAGTCGACTCCCATATCGCAAGGAGGGAGGTCGTCGTGCATCAAGTCGTTGCAGCTGCTGAGCATACTGCCGAGAGCGACGATGCTGCTGAATGCTGTCGTGCGGCTGATTGATGTCAAGCTGTCGAATCCCCATTCCATGCGTATCTTCTTGATCCAACTATGTAACTTATTGTTTGCCATGATGCTGTTTGGTTATTGTCTATATAATGTTTTCAGAATATCAAGTTGTGTTTCTGGCTTCCGCTATGGTGAAGCAGAAAACACAACTCGTATGGTTGAACGAAGGCGGGAGCCTAAGCTCCGCCTTTCGTTGTTATTACGCTATTACAAATCAATGCTCTGAGAACGCTTAGCCCAGTCGAGGATCTTCACGCTAACCTTGATGTACTTGTCGTCTTCATCATCTTGAGTGCTAGGCTTAACCTCAGGAACGTCAGGATAACCAGGACCGCTAACGCTTTGTACATCCAATTCATACCAGTTGTTACGGAGCATACCATAACGACCCAAGTATTTGAGATTATAGTCACCGTAGCTCTCACCAGATGTCCAAGGAGTCAGGTCATCACCGAAGTGCTTGATGCGAGCGATATAGTAAGACTCTCCATTTGCGTAAGTGCTGATACCTGCGGTTTTGGTGAGACCCACCTTATCGTTGATAGCTTTTACTTCTTCATCTGTAATAGTACCATGTCCAGTTACTGTAATGTTTGATGCTTTAATTTCGTGATTTCCTGCAGCTGTTATATCATTACCTGCTGCGGCCAAGTCGATGGTTATATCTGTTGTTGTTGTACCTGTTATAACCTTAGTAACTGCAGCCTTGATGTGATCCTCAAGATTTTTCTGGCTCCAAAGTGCGACGCTTGTACCGACCTTGAAGAAGGTCTTACCATCTGCTGTAGTAAAGCCTTTTGGAGTATAGCTAGCCTTGAAGATGACACGAGTGGTCTGTCCCTGCAGCATATTTGCAAGGTTGAAAGTATTCTCGCGGCAGTACAGAGGAGCTGTAGGATCTGCTGTCAAATTCTCCATCTTAATATAGTTGAAGTTTTCTGTTCTAGCAGTTTTGCTTTCCGTTGTCTCTTGGGATAAAGTCGTCTCTTTATAGTTAGGGTCTGTACCCCAATATACACGTTTAACCTTAGTTCCTGTATTATTATCTACGAAACGCTGATTAGATGCTCCTGATGTTGCAGGATCGTTCTTCCAAATATCAGCGTATTCAGTAGTCAAACCGGCAACATTGTGAATAGGGAATGTCTTCTTGTTGGTAACATCCAAAGCCCAGTTGCTGATTGTAACCTTGTCACCTGCATATGAACTACTAGTACCTACAGTTTTTTCATCCTTAGTGGCAGCAGTCAATGTAACCTTAGCAAGACCACGCTCTACATAAATATCAGCAGCAGCTTCACCAGAAGATGCCTGAGCTTCTGTAGAGAAAATCTTGTTCTTGTCGATAGCAACTAAAGTTGTTACGCTGTTATCCTTAAACAGAGGCGCATTTGCCATATAGAATCCCTTTTTGGTATCTGTAAATTTGTCAGTAGCCTTGGCTGCTACATTCCAATCAGAGAACTTATCACCCTCTGATGGCAAAGTAACCTTTGCATCTGCACCAGAACCATTGTTCAAAAGTACCAATGCGAAGAAATCGTCATTCTTATCGACCTTTTCAAGCTTTGCTGTAATCTTGGCTTGGGTAGTTACACCTGTTTCATTTGGGTTCTTCCATGGTTCCATTGAACCCAAATTAACAGCCTCAGCAAGAGTATAATCACCTTCACTGGTAGCTTCACCCTTTTTGAAAACCAGCAAAGTAGCATTAAATACATCGTACTCATTAGCATCTCCTGGATTAAATTCAGGATTACTAGCTGCACGTGTACCTCTTGTTGTTGGCAAGTTGATAGAGAAAGATGCATAGCTTACACCTGATTCATTCTCACCTGAACCATTACCCCCCTACTACTAAATCGTTGTTGCTAGAGCAACTTGCTGTCATAGCAGCTATCACTGCTAATCCAAAGAAATGTTTAATTCTCATGATTGATGTGATTTTATTGTTATTTGTTTATTTTATATCTTATCATCTACTGTTATTGCTCCGCCTTCATTTCCCCGTAAATCTTTCTGATGCGCTCAGCCTCCTTCGAGTTTCCTGCCTTGGCAAGATGCTTTTCGGCAGTTACGAGGTCGCCCTTCTGCAAATCAGTGCAGGCGGCATTGAGATTGGCTGTCTCATCATCTGGGAAGAGACGGACGGCAATATCAAATACCTCGTTGAACTCTGGAGAACCAGGCTCATAGGTCTGTGCCACCAGATACATCTCCTGTAATGACAACTGCTGAGGCTTGGTCTTCAAAATCACCTTTGCCTCCTCAATGTCGAAAGGACGAACGGTATAGGTTACCGTATAGTCGCTGTGGCGTAAACGGGGATAAATCTCATTCATGATGTAGCGATAGCTAGCCGGATAAAGCTTCTTGATTTTCTGATCCTTTGCATCGGGTGCCAATGATGAGTTGGCGATGGTAAGTATCGCAGCCTTGTCGGCTAAGTCGCTGGCTTCTACCTTCTTTTTGAATCCCTCCCAGTCTTCCGGGGTGGCGTGATAGGTGAAGAGCTTGTTATCGATGGTGTAGAGATTGCTGACATAATTGCGCAGGGCAGCCGCACGATTGTTGGCGAGTCGCACGTTGTTGGCGTAAGGACCATCCGGCGACGCATAGCCATGAATATCTATATTGGTGATGCTCACATCCTTGTCGTTCTTTACGAGGTCGATGGTGGATGTAATCTTTCTCAGCTCTGAGGCATTCTCACGGAAGTCGGCAAGGATATCGCTCTTGTTGAGCTTGAAGCTCAGGTAGGCTTCACCCTTTTCGGCTCTCACCTTGATGGCTTCAGCCTTTGGCTTCATGTAATGGTCGCGACCAATCTTGGGTATTGGGTTGATGACTGCCATTTGGGTAGTATCCTGATCCATCAGATTGCCGCATCCGCAGAGGTCTTCCGTCATGGAGAGGTTGAAAGCCTTCATCCACTTCTTGTAGGGAAGGGTCTGTGAGAAGAGCACCTGCTGCTCGGTATCATTCCTGCGTCTCACTACTACTGCCTGGCTGTTTTTCAGTTTGCTGCTTTTGCGCAGGTATCTGATGTTCTGGTTTTTGCCATTGATGATAATGGGATTCAGGGCGATGGTATCTTCTCCGGCAATAAGCGGAGTGAAAACCAGCTGTTGCTCTGATTTGAGCTGCAGACAATCGAGATGGAGGCGGAAAGCAACCTTGAGACTGTCGCTCTTCTTCTGGGTCAAGACGCTGTCTATCAGAATCTTGCCTCCAGCCAACCATAGCTGCGAATCATCTATCTTTTGGGCTTGGACAGTCAAAGCGCTCTGTGCAAAAAGGATGCAAAGGGGCGAAATGATTGCATAAAGCTTCATTTTCTTCATATTCTTAATCTTAAATAAAAGAGGATTTGATTTTGGTTTTTGCTATCCCGGAGATAACGTTCCTAGAATGCGTATATCAGGGAGAGGGCTGCTTTGGTAGGACCTACGTAGTTGCGGTGGTCCTTGTCAAGACATTTGTCACATCTTCCGTAAAGCTTGTATGGACTGTAGATGTATCCTAATCCGATGGATCCTTCGAGGTTGAGATGCTCAGACAGCAGCCATTGGTATCCGTAGGTGAGGCCTCCACCCACATACCAGCCTTCGTAATGTCTTCCTTTCTCTGTCTTTGGCAAGATGCCGAAAGGCAGGTCCACATTTTTTACGTTGTATTCACCCCCAAGGGCATGGATGCCGAAGAAGTGGCCTCCAAATTTCTGGCAGGTGTACCAGCGGTATTCTGGCATTACGTTCCAGTAGCGCAATTTCTTGTCGCCTGAGAACTTCCAGGGATTCAGGGCTCCGAAAAGCTGAAAAGTGCTCTTCCTGCCCGTGCCTATTTCTAGACCAGCATTGAGCGAGGTGGTTGCCAAACCAAGCAGGTTGGTCTTCAGCGCTACCTCCTGCGCTCGGGTTACTACTGTTGAGAGAATCAGCAGTAATAACATCGGTGTTCGTTTGAACATACTCTGCTTCATCATCATATTTTTACTCTGTTGATTTACTTTCTTAAGGATAATGCTAGTTGCTTATTCTTATTATCGTCATTCACTTAGTTGTATAGGATATGCCTTGCAGCACGATTGAATGCCGTTGGGTTTCCTTTTCGGTTGCAAATATAAGATGATTTTCTCAAACTAGCTTAATAAAAGTGATGAAAATCAAGGAAAATGAAATGCAAACGTTTGCATCGTTGCGCGATTTGTGTGGGGGTACAAAACTTGCGAATATGATGTAAGTAGTTGATGTATAATAAAATAAAGCGAAAGTGTGAGTTGCACACCTTCGCTTTTGAAACATTGTATTTTGATGAATTTCTTTTTTGTGATTGGAGAAATGGAAGACGGGGAAAATCCAGCTTTTGGGGGGATTATTTCAGAACTTCCATCGCCTTCTTCAGACCTCTATCTACAGCAGTAGGATCGTTCTGATAGAGCTTCTCCTTTTCTTCTGCGGTCATCTCGTCGAGCAGATAATCGGGGGTGATTCCTACACTTTCCAGCAGGTTGCCCTGTGCATCCTTGGTAAGAGAGAATGGCATGTAGAAGTAGAGATAGCTCGTTACATTTCCGATCCATCCGCCATTGCTGGCTTCGTTGTCGGCGGTGAGCATCGCCTGCGCTCCGTAACTGTTTCTGCCTATCGTCTTTACATGGTCGCCCTGGCTCTTCAGGATGAGGGTTGTAACCTCCGACATGCTCGCACTGTAGTTGTCGAGCAGGATGGCGGTAGGGATGTTTCTGCCCAGGCTCTTCGACGTAACCGTAATCTTCTGAGGAATCCAAGGAGTATAGCTGTATGGATTATTGTCCTCTTTTTTGCGCACGTAAGCATAGACGGCAGACTGGGTGATGAGATAGTCGGTAAGCAGACGGGTATCTATCACGCTTCCGCCTCCGTTACCACGGAAGTCGAGAATCAGCTTCTTGATCTCGCCCTTAGCCAGCGGCTCGAGGAACAGGCGGCGGTAACCTTCTACACAGAGATGATTGTAGGTAAACTTCAGGTCGCTCCAGTAAGCGGAGAGTTCACGTTCGTGCCAGAGGTAATCGGCAAGTGCCTGACAATACCAGTTGGCAAAACCGGAGGCTGAAAGCATCTGCTGGTAACGTGCATCGCCCTGCAGCTTCTGCCGGATCTGCTCGCCCATGCCGCTTGCATCAGAAGTAATAGGCAACAGCTTGAGGAGATTCGGCGACTTTTCGTAAGCCTCGCTGGCGAAAGCATAGAGACCGGAATAATCGCCCTGGTTGCTGTAGGCTGTCATCTTCTCGCAGGCTTTGGCTGCATCATCCGAAGCCAGGTAGCTATCCAGACGGGCAAGCAGGTTCTTCGCCTGCTGCTCTGCCTTCTCTCGATTGGCTGCATCTGCAATCAGTTCCTTCGCCTTGCCTGTTATTGTTGTTGCATCCAGATGATAGGTGCTGGCGGCATTGCTCGGGAGATAGGACTTCTGATATTCGTGGAAACAGTTCTCGTAGAGGGCAAACTTGTTGAAGCCGAGATAATAGGTGCCCGGCTGCTCCTTCAGGTAACCGCCCATAATGCAGAAACCATCCGAGGTTATCTCGCCGAAGGCTGTGCCATCCAGGTTGAGCTGGTCGCGGGTATGATTCCAGTGGGCATTCAGCGGGAAGTACTCCGTCTTGTTGCGGAGCGTGCTGTTGAATCTCACCGTTTCCGTAGAAGAGTGGGAGACGGGCAGGGTAATCTTGACATAGAAATGCTGATCGATGATCTTATCGATGATTTCCTGGAAATACTGCTTCGCCATGGCATTGTCTTCCTGAATCTCCTGCTGGGTGAAAGCGGAGGTATGCTGGAAGGTCTTCAGGGCACCAAACTTGGGTTTGTATTCCTTGTAAACCTGGTCCCAGGTCTGGGAAGATACGGAAGACTGCTCATTGAGGGTGCAGTATCGCTGGTTCATCACGCTCCAGAAAACCTGGAACAGGTCGCCATACGACTTGACATCGGTATCGGAGTAATCGGAAATCGATTTCTCGTTGGCATCATTGTCTGCCACACAACTGGTAAGCGACATTCCGGTGGTGGTTGTCGCCAGGAGGAAGGCGAAGAGGCATCGCATTCCACCGTTTATATATATAGGGGTTCTCATATTTAAAATGATTTTTTAGAACTTATAGGCAGCCGAGGCTGTGATGAGGCTGGAGTTGCGGCGGGCAGTCTTGCTGGTGCTGGCTTTATCCTGGTAGATATGCGAGAAGCCGTACTGGAACTGATAGCCCACGCTGGCATCTATCTTGCCGAAGGAATAACCTATCTTGATGCCAGCTTCTCCTCCAAAGAGACTGCGGCGGAGATGGTTTTCGTTCTTCTTGAAATCGTAGGTGGTGTTATAGCGGATGTAGGAGCCATCGCCCTTGTAACCTTCCATGATGTTCATCGGATACATACCCTTGGTATGCATGGAGGTGAAGTATTCGTAATAGACACCTACCTGCGGCTTGATCCACAATCCCTTCTCGTGGTAAGGATTATGGAGGAGATAGTAGCCCACATGGAGTGGAATGCTGACGAAGTTGTTGTTGTATCGGGTGTTCCAGGAGTCGCCGCCGAGGTTCTGGTACAGGTAGTCGCGCTGAACGAAGCGGATGCCCGCACCTACCGCCAGCTGATCTAAGATATTGTATTCGGCACCGATGGCAGCCGTGAAACCCGGTCGCACCTTATAGTAAGTTTCCGACAAGCCCGATACATCTGTATCGAGCACACTGCAACTGACACCAGCTTCTGCCTCCACCTTCCAGCGGTAGGAGTCCTGCTGTGCCTGAATGCCCTGGCTAAAGAAGCCCAGGGCTATGGCTAAATATACCTTTCTCATAGAATGGGGTAGTTTGGGGGTGAAAAAAGTCTTAATAGAGAAGAAGCAATCCGGCAAACGCAGAATAGAGAATCATGCGGATAGGATTGATCTTCATTACCTTCACACCGATGAAGGTGGCAAAGAAGAGGGCGATGGAGATATAGAATCTCCATGGATTTTCGGGAGTAGAGAAGTTCTCTCCGTTCATCAGAAGCAAGGCTGCGGCACCCACCAGACCGACAATGGCTGGGCGGAGACCGATGAAAATGCTCTGTACTGCTGAGGTGTTCATATACTTGTACAGCATCCTGCTGATAAGAATCATCAAAACAAAGGAAGGGAGAACCAGGGCAAAGGTTGCCATGGCACTTCCGAGAATAGCCATCATACCGCCCATGCCGGCGTTATGAACAGCTGTATAACCGCAATAGGTAGCGGCATTGATGCCGATAGGTCCTGGTGTCATCTGCGAAATGGCGACGACATCAGTGAACTCCTTCATCGTCATCCAATGATACTGCGTAACCACCTGACCCTGGATGAGGGATATCATAGAATAGCCACCTCCGAATCCGAAGATGCCTATCTGAAGGAATACGATGAAAAGCTGAAGAAATATCATATATTACTCTGTTGGTTGAATGAACTGACCATAGATATAGCCACCTATGGCGGCTGCAATAATCACCCAGATAGGGTTGACTCCCATCAGCCAGATCAGAAGGGCAGACAGGATAGGAATCCAGCAGTTGACAAGCGTGATATGGGCACTCTTGGCAAGCGAGAACGTAGGTACGGCTATCAGTGCCACGACGGCAGGACGGATGCCCGCAAACAGGGCTGCCACCACCTTGTTGTCTTCAAACTGATGGAAAAACATGGCTATCGCCAAGATAATAAGAAACGATGGCAACGAAGCGCCGAGGGTGCAGACGATGGCTCCCGGTGTCTTTGCCA
>OLNV01000714.1_pt1 | contig 24618 bp, 22 predicted proteins | sample 1672891 | NCBI WGS metagenome assembly OLNV01 (sample SAMEA3136734, study PRJEB25190) | human gut metagenome | biome: human gut; feature: human-associated habitat; material: faeces | place: Austria | collected 2013 | reverse complement strand
TGGTATTGGTATAATCAATAAAAGTAAAACTATATTAGATAATATACTTGATTTAAACAGTAACAATAGAATATCTACAAGTAATAAATTCAATAAAATTCAGCTGTCATTTGATACTGAAAAGCAAATTGCTACATTAATAATATTAGCAATTGAGAAAAAAGTCTATTCATCTCAAGTTTTAAAATTTAATATATTGAGTGAAATTTATAATCAAAAATCAAGAGCATATCCATTAATAGATCTTGAAGAAACTTGGAATTTTGAAATAAGCGCTAGTGATAACTCCCCTCAAAAATATGTAGTTAATGCGGAATATTGGCTATATAAACAACTGGAATTATTTTCAGAAAACGCTGAACACCATAAGATTATTGTTAATGCTTTTAAATATATAGTTTCAAAAATAATAGAAACAGAAGGAAAACCAGATATATTAAAGTACAATAAGCAATCTTATAAAAAATTTATTTTATTCGACAATATTAATATGATTTTTAGGATTTATGGAAGAGATAGTTTAGTGCTTATTTCTAAGATATATGAAGGATTAAATTGCTACTTATCTAATGATCCAAATTATCTTCACCAAAGGGCAAAATGTTATATAAAATTGGCTTCCAGTGAAAGTGGTTATGATAAAAAAATCGAATTGTTTGAAAAAAGCCATAGAGATGCTAATCTAGCTTATCAAATATTTGAACAAAGGTATCATGAGTGTGGTAATAATAAAATTTTAATATCTTTAGCTCATGTAGAATACACACAAGCTGTGATTTTGTGTCATAAATGTAAGATAAATGATTACCAAAATGTCGATGATAACACTACAGCCATACTAACATTAGATAGTGCACTTGCTTCTCCACATAATTCATATGATTATGCAAAGAAGGATTATATTAATTATGATAACGTGGTTCAGAAACTTTTTGATAAAGCTATGCTCGACAGTTCTATAATAAAGGATGAAGCAAAAAACAGCGTAGAAAACTTATTTAAACTACTAAAGGAAAATTGATGCCTATCCATATGTTTTGTTTAGTCATCTAAATCAACTAATTATTATCTTTACAATTCAAGAACTCGAAATTCAAATTAACGAATTCCGAGTTCTTTATTTTTATGATATAAAAGATATAAAAATAGATAATTAATACCAACCTGCTTTTCTAACAAGAACTTTCTTATCCCAGTTATCATTTGCAGATACTTCCTCGTCGTAAGCTGGAGAGATTGTTTCTGTGTATGCTTCTTTCCAATAACCGTCTTCTACTGTCTTTGTGCCTACCTGAACCTGTCGTTCTTCAGCATGATAAGCACCTGCACCGTTTGTCTTCAATTCCCAAGTAAGATGCTCTCTTCTGAAATTAGCATCTTCTAATTCTATACCACAATTATTACAAATGTTTACCCATCTTGTCTTATATACTGGTTCCTCGTGAGTACCTGTTACAATCCACTCTCTTTTGTGTTCTTTTGTCACTGCATCGTGATGCTTATAGTACTTATATACTGCGTCGTAGTAAGTCTTACCCTCGTGCGGATCTTTTGAGGACTCACTCGGCTTAGCTGGCTTCTTGTCGTTACTTGAAGAAGTGCTCGGCTTAGCTGGGTTCTGGTTGTTGTTTGAAGTATTTACTTTTGAAGAACTATTGTTATTCTTAGTATCTGTTTTTGAAGAAGTGTTGTCTTTCTTTGATGATGTATTTTCTTTCTTTTCGGTGTTACCCTTATTGCTGTTGTTTTTGTTAGATACTGTAGTTTTTACATCGTCAACCTTAACTGTAACTGTCTTACCGTCATCGGTTTTTACTTCTACCTTGCCGTCTTTTACTTCGACTTTCTTACCATTCTTGTCTGTGATGTTGCCGTCTTTGTCGACCTTGATTTCACCCTTGTCTACCAAATCTTTAACTGCCTTTGGTACTGTTACCGCAGGGACTGTAGTTGCCTGTGCAGTGGTCTGAGCAGAAGTTGTTGCGGTCGGAACTTTGTCACTTTTACAACCTGCAAGAAGACTTGTGCCGACTGTTGTGCCTGCAAAAAGTAAGGTCATACCGCAAGCCATAGCTATGACTTTTGTCTTAACCGCTGTAACTGCACCTGTCTTAACCGCAGTTGCGGTACTCGATTTTACCGCTGTTGAAACACCCTTTGAAGCCACAGTTACAAGGCTTTCTCCGTTTGGAAGTGTGATTTTTATGCTCGGAACGCAAAGGCTCTTTGCTTCTTCCTTGAAAATAGTTGTAAAGAAAGGTACAACAACAAAACCGTGAAGCTTGTCACCGCTTTTGTTTTCGTAATCTTCAATTGCAGTTTTCATCTTTGCCCTTGAATAATTGAGCCTTGAAAGCACAGTACCCCTTGAACATTCAAAGACTTCTGCGATTTCATCAACAGTCATTTCATTAAAATAGTGCATAATCACTGTCTGATACTGAACATCGGACAGTACTTCCTGCATAATCGAAAGAATAATTTCTCTCTTTGCCTTGTCTGAAATGTATTCTTCGGGAATTGATATACGCTCGTCAACTATTGCCTGATTTTCAAAAATTTCATCGTCCAGTTGGATTTCACCTTTACCTTTCAAATAATTTTTGCACTTATTAACGGCAATTCTGTTAAGCCAACTTCTGATTTGTGATGATTTTTCCAAAGATTGGATTTTTAAAAAAGCCGTTATGTAAGTTTCCTGCATAATGTCCTGTGCAGTTGTTTCGTTCTTTAAAAAGCTGATACAAGTAAACCACACTTCACGCTCTGTAAGCTTGTAGAGCTTTTCAAATGATTTGTTATCTCCCTTTTTAATTTTCTCTACTAAGTGGGAAATGTTCATAAAATAACCTCCTCTCATTTCCTTTCATAATATAGACAATTTAAAACGGCTTTTGATTTTATAAAATCCGAAAAAATTTTAAAATTTTTCAAATTTTGTCGATTTTTTTAAAAAGCAAATATTTTTCGCATAAAACAAAAAGTGCGTAGCTGAAGCTACGCACGAAAAATACATAGCTTTGATTGTTGCGACACAATATTTCACTTATAAGGTGTGAAAAGTAAAGCCTGTATTTTTACCGAAATAAAAATACACACTTAGGTGAACTTAAAATTAAATTTTTGTTTGGCATTTTTATTTTAGCATACAATATGTGAAAATTCAATATTATTTAAATTAACTTTTAAAATTTATGTAAAAGAATTTAACAATATCAATTCCGTACTATCATATTTCTGTTTATCAAGCATCCCGTTTACAAGCAAAAGTATATCGTTGTATCATTGTTATTATACAGAATTAAATTTGCATAAAAAAATCAGGCAATCGTTATGACTGCCCGATTTGTTTTTGGAAAATTACAATTTTAATCCTATTTATGCACTGTTTTACACGCACTAACCGTAATCAGAGTGCCATGACTTTTTGAGAGATTTCTGCCGGAGATGACACTGTGCCAACGCATTTGTAATCTTCGGTTTCTTCCTTGGTTCTAAAGCCCCAGCCATATAGCACAGCGAGGAAGTCCATACCTATTTCTTCCGCACCCTTTGCCTCAATTGTGCTGTCACCGACAAGGATACTTTCTTCAACGGAAACTCCTGTCTGCTCACACGCCTGCAAAAGCAGATGACTCTTTGTGAGGTTTGTACCGACATCTGTTGCACATACTGCGTCGAAAACCTCCGACACCTCGTAGGTTTCAAGCATATCCGTTGTGAACATTCTGTGCTTTTGAGTTGCTATTGCAAGCTTAAAACCGCTTTTCTTGAGTTCACGAAGAGCGTCATAAATTCCGTCATAGACGGTGAACATCTCTTTTCCTTTCTGGGAATAAAGCTTGCTGTAATTCTTTACGGCATATTCAATTTCGTCATCACTCATATTAAAGAGCGTTTTAAATCCGTATTCAAGCGGTGCGCCGATTACTCCGTAGAGTGCGCTGTGTTCAACAGGCTCATAGCCCATTGCAACTGCTGTTGTATTGAAACAATATAAAATTCCGGGGGCTGTGTCGGCAAGAGTGCCGTCAAAGCCAAAAACAACTAATTTTTTCATAAAACCACCCAATCTGCAAATAGATAAATTCATAAACAATTTTTTACAAAAGTCTTTGTCCTGCAAATATGGAAATACATCTCAAGGGGAATTATACCATTTTACGGAGATAAATACAATACTAATTTCTCCACAAGTATTAATTTGGGAATAAAAGTGCCGAAAAATATGCAATTATTGTTCTTTTGCAAGCATATGCCAATCGAAACAAGTCGAAAACCAGAGCTTTCAACTTACTTTATTTCTTGACAACATCGTGCGTGCGTTATAAAATTAAAGTATATTACATTGAAAGGTTATTATATTATGGCTTCTACAAAGCATAAAGATCCCGCTGCTAAGCCAAAAGAAAAATATTCGGTACAGCAGGCGCTCACAAACTATTATCTGCTTATTATGTTCACGCTTTTTCCGTTGTTTTTTACCGACGCATATTTTAACATCAGGCATGACAAGTATTACTTTTTCATTATATTGACGGGTATTCTCGTTATTGCGGAATTTCTTATTATTATGACCGCAAGCGTTGATAAACCGCCGGAAGACTCAAAGCTTGAAAAGCCTAAACCAAAGCATTTGTATGAAGAGCTTTCGTTTATGGACTGGGCATTTATTGTATTTCTCGGGATAAATGTCATTTCAACGCTGTTGTCTGCAAACCCTTTGGATGCACTTCTGGGTACTCAGGGACGAAACAACGGTCTTGTGCTTATGGCATTTTACACCGCAGCATATTTTATGATTACAAGGTGCTTTAAATATTTTGAATACATATTCGTTGCGCTTGCGTTCGGTTCAATGATAGTTTATGCACTTGCGGTGCTTAACTCATTCTATATTGATCCTCTCGGGATGTTTACTCTTCTCACCGACCAACAGACTATTACCGACTTCACTTCAACAATCGGCAACAAAAATCTGCTTTCAAGCTACATCTGCATCGCTATGCCTGTTATGATTGCAATGTCGGTTATCACGGAGAAAACCTTGCTCAGGGCAATTTATCTTATTGCAACAGGATTTGGCTTTGCGGCTCTTATGACTGCCGACAGCGATTCCGGCATTCTCGGCATGGCTGTATTTATGATTATTTACCTTGTATGGTTTTCAAACAGCCTTGTCAGACTGAAAAGATTTTTCCTTTCGTCAACTGTTATGCTGTTGTTTGCAAAGCTGCTCAGATTGTTCTCGCTCTGCTTTGACGACAAAAGCAAGGGCTTTGATAAGTTTCAGGAAATTTTCGTTTTCTCAGGCATCGGCTGGATATTGCTTGCAGCTTGTGCCGTTATTACAGTTTTTTTGTATCTTATTGATTACAAAAAACCAAACATCACAATTTCAAAAGCCGTGCCGATTGCTCTTGCCGTTGTATTCGGATTTTGTGCTGTTGCCATGATAGGAATTATGGTTTATTTCAGCTGTATTGACACCAAAACCGACCTCGGCAGTTTTGAAAGAATTATCCGCTTTAACGATATATGGGGTACGCACAGAGGCTTTATGTGGATAAGGTCGATATGGATTTTCGGCGACGCTTCATTCATTGAAAAGCTGTTCGGCGTAGGTCCGGATATGTTCTACTCCGCATTCAGTCCGTACTTTGACGACCTTTCAAAATACGGTGACAGCTCAACAAATGCCGCCCATAACGAATATCTAAACTACCTTATCACAATCGGAATTACGGGACTTCTCTCCTATCTTGCCATTGTGTGCGGTACGATTAAGAACGCAGTTAAGTATGCAAAGGAAAATCCGATGCTGATTGCGTGCGTTTCGGCTGTTATCTGCTATGCTGTTCAGTCTGTTGTAAACCTTTATCAGCCGATTACAACTCCGCTGTTTTTCATCTTCATAGCTTTGTGCGAGGCTTTTGTAAGAAACGCCAAGGCTGAAAAATCTGCCGTATCTGCCGTATAAATATTATGACTGCATTTCAATTCGGATAAGAAGATTCTGCATTGACTCGTTGCGGTCACGGCGGTATCGTCCCAGCTCGTAGAGGCTGTCGGGATTTTTAGTAATTATATTGGGCTTTTCCGTACAGGTTAGTGTACACGAAAAGCCCATTTCTTTTATCAGCTTTTCGGTCAGGTCATTTTTTGCACCGAACGGATATACAAAGCAGGTCGGTTTTTTCCCTGTTGCATTTTCAAGCAAGCCTTGAGCTTTGACAACATCTTCCGTAAGAATAGATTTATATGCTTCGTCACTCTCCCCCGCTTTTGGCAAAACACCCTTTCGTGATTTCAAAGAATGCATATCGTACGAATGATTCTGAATTTCAACATAGCCCGAATCGGACATTTCTTTCATATCGTCAAAAGTTATATGCCCGTAGGTCACGGAAATGTCCTTGGTTTCGGTGAATTTTTCGGACACTGACGCAACCGGAGATATGACCGCCTTGCAGTTGTATTTTTCAAGCAAAGGGAGTGCATAATAATAATTATTATAATAGCCGTCGTCAAAGGTCAGCATAATGCATTTTTCGGGCAATGATTTTTTTCCGTAAACATAATCGGTAAGGTCTTTTACAACAACGGTTGTGTAGCCGTTTTCGGCAAGATATTTTAAATCGTTTTCAAAAAGAGTCGGTGAAACAGTGTAGTCATTTTGCAGTTTTTCATCCTTTAAAAGTGAGTGATACATTATTACGGGCAGTTTTACGCTGTCGGTATCAGCCGTTGTTTCTTTTACTGCACCTGTCATTACCGATATTAAAATTACCGCAGACAGGAATAATGCCGTAAAAATGATAATTTTTACTGTTTTGTTTGATTTCACTATATTTCCTCCCAATTCTTTGTGCAAGATTTTTTATCTATAATTCTTTATTGTAAATATAATTAAACATCTGCGTGATAGAATATAGCCAAAGTTAATACTGATTACTGATTTCGGTCAATCGGTACTGACTAATATTGCATAAGGATTTATGAATTATGGCAAAAAGAAATTTCAGCTCAAAACGCAATGCAATTTACAACGCTGTGTGCGGTACGGACACTCATCCGAGCGCACGCTGGGTTTATGATAAATTAAAACCCGAAATTCCCGACCTTAGTCTTGGCACGGTTTACAGAAACATTGCTCTTTTTAAGGATGAAGGAAAGGTCAGCGTTATATGCAATGTAAACGGTGAGGAGCGTATTGACGGCAACACAGAGCCACACCCCCACTTTGTCTGCAACAAATGCAATGCAGTTATTGATGTTGAAGACAATCAAAATGCTGATGACCTTGAGTCACAGCTTGCCGAAGAGGGATTTAAGGTAGAAAACAGATTTGTTATCTACTACGGCATATGTCCTAAATGTTCGGCAGAAGTACACTAATATTTATTACAAAGGAGAAGTAATTATGAAATGGTATTGCACAGTATGCGGTTATGTTTATGAAGGTCCCGAAGCTCCCGAGGCTTGCCCTGTTTGTAAGGCACCGAAGGAAAAATTTAAGCAGATGGACGAGGAGGCGTCTTTCGCAACAGTTCACGAGGTTGGCGTTGCTCAGGGCGTAAGCGAAGATATTCTCAAGGATCTCAGAGCTAACTTTGAGGGAGAATGCAGCGAAGTCGGTATGTATCTTGCAATGGCAAGAGTTGCAGACAGAGAAGGCTATCCCGAGGTTTCTGCCGCATTTACAAAGTATGCTTTTGAAGAGGCTGAACACGCTGCCAAGTTTGCAGAGCTTTTGGGCGAAGTTCTTACAGACAGCACAAAGAAGAATCTTGAGATGCGTGTAGATGCAGAAACAGGTGCTTGCGAAGGTAAGTTTGACCTTGCAAAGCGTGCAAAGGCTCAGAACCTTGACGCTATTCATGACACGGTTCACGAGATGGCAAAGGATGAAGCAAGACACGGCGCAGGCTTTAGAGGTCTTCTTAACAGATACTTTAAGTAATCATTAAAAAATAAAAAATCAAAAAAGTCAGCTTGATAATCGTATAACCAACAACTAACCGATTACACAACAGACTTTGAACAGGAGATTTGATAGTATGAAATATGTATGCGATGTTTGCGGATATGTTTACGATCCTGAAATCGGCGATCCCGACAACGGCGTTGATGCAGGCACAGCATGGGAAGATGTACCCGAGGATTGGGTATGCCCTCTCTGTGGTGTAGGCAAAGACGAATTTTCCGCAGAAGAATAATTAACAAATTGGCAATTTGGGAGCAGGCAATGCTTGCTCCCTTTTGTGTGTACGGGAGTAAATTATGAAAAAATTGATTTCGTGGAATGTAAACGGACTTCGTGCCTGTGTTACAAAGGGCTTTAAGGACTTTTTTAAAGATGTTGACGCAGATATTTTCTGTCTTCAGGAAACAAAACTTCAAGAGGGACAGATTGACCTCTTGCTTGAAGGATATCATCAGTATTGGTGCTATGCCGACAAAAAAGGCTATTCAGGAACGGCTATGTTCACAAAGGAAGAGCCTTTGAATGTATGTTACGGGATCGGCATTGACGAACACGACCATGAGGGCAGAGTTATCACGGCAGAATTTGACAATTGCTTTGTTGTCACCTGCTACACTCCAAACTCGCAAAGCGAGCTGAAAAGGCTTGATTACCGAATGAAATGGGAAGATGATTTCAAGGCATATCTGAAAAAACTTGAAGAAAAAAAGCCTGTTATTATGTGCGGTGATTTGAATGTTGCACACAAAGAAATTGATTTGAAAAATCCGAAAACCAACCGTAAAAATGCAGGCTTTACCGATGAAGAGCGTTCAAAGATGACAGCGTTGCTCGATGACGGCTTTATCGACACCTACCGCTATTTCTATCCCGATACAGAGGGCGTGTATTCGTGGTGGTCATACAGATTCAAGGCTCGTGAAAAAAATGCGGGCTGGCGTATTGACTATTTTATCGTTTCAAAAGCTCTTGAAAGCAAGCTTGACGGTGCAAAAATCCATACCGAAATTTTAGGTTCTGACCATTGCCCCGTTGAACTGACGATTGACATTTAAAAAGCAGAGCTTATTGAACACTCCGCTTTCATATGTTTTTTGTACAAAAAACAGGATACCAATCGGTACCCTGACAGTTGACATATTTTTATTATTGTGTTAATATACAAGTAACGAAACAGCTTTAGCTGTTTCGCAAGTTTGAGCAATAAAAAAATTAAAGATTAACCGCTCTGTTCACGACACAGGGCGGTTATTTCTTTATAGTAAACACAAAAGGTTGTTACCATTTGTAGGCAACAACCCTTTTTTTAGAATCAATAGTATTCTACTTTACCGCAACCCGAGCATTTTCTGCCAATTGTTTTAGTCTCATAATGGCTTTTCTCAGGGACATTAACTTTTTTTGTACCTACCTGTACATTAACCCATTCATTGCGATACGAGCCCTTGCCACCGTTTAATCTGTGATTCACAATATGTTCTCCAAAATCATCACTTGATAAATCAGTAATATCCGCACCACAGTCATTGCAAATAGTCCTGTCGTGTTCTTCATACACCGGCTCCTCATAGCTGTATGCTTTCTTGTCAACAACTTTTACCTTTTCGGTAATGTTTGTCCAACTGTGTGTATGCTGAGGCTTAGGAGTCGGCTTTGAAGATTCATTCTTAGATGAGTCAGCTTTTGAACTTGATGAACTGCTCTGCGGTGTTTTGGAGGATTCAGATTTTGAACTCTCCTGCTTTGAGCTGTCGCTCTTAGATGAAGTGTCCTTTTTGCTGTCAGATTTTGAAGTATTTGACTTTGAGGAAGAATTGTTATTCTTGCCTGATGTGCTTGTGTCCTTCTTCTGAGAAGATGAGTTTGTCGGATAGCTGTCAACCTTTACCTTGTTCTGATTTGCCTTTTTCACTTCAGAAGAATCTACCTTGACGGTTTCACCCTTTTCGTTTTTAACCTCAACCTTACCGTCCTTATCAACTTTCACTTCTTTGCCATTCTTATCAGTAATTTTGCCGTCAGCACCTACTTTGAGTCCTGCATCGGTAATTGCTTTATCTGTTTCAGAAAGAGTCGGTGTTGTTTCAGAAACTGTTGTTTCTTCTACACTTGTAGTCTGAACTGTTGTTGCAGTCTTGTTCGTTGCATTACTATCGTCACAACCGCAACCCGAAAGCATTGCTGTTGCTGTAATCATTGCCGCTGCAATTGCAATTGTCATTGTTCTCTTAATGTTGTTAGTCGTTTTCATATGTCATTATCCTTTTATGTAAATTTGTGAAGAACTCTTATTCTCTGTAACAGTCGAAAAAATCAATACACTTTTTCTTACCATATAATTATAGCAAACTCCTCAGATGCAATCAAGTATCTGAGGAGTATTTATAATATTATATGATATTATGTCGTTATTTCAATTGATTTCTGACCGCCTGTTATGTCGGAAAAATTGTTTTTTGCACTTTTAACGAATGCGAAGATTGTTTTCAGAAGCATATTTCTTGTTTTGCTGTCAAGACCTGCAAAGGATTTTAGGATTGTTCCCGTGTTTTTAAGCGGATTTTTCAGCATCTCATTAAATGTTGCGGTTTCGGTCAGCGACAAAAGGGCAAAAACCTCTTTTGTGAACTCCCGTCTTTGAGCAATTGTCAGCGATTCAACAAATTCTTTCAGCGTGTGGTCAAAGAAAACGCTGAAATTTGTAGTGCTTTTCAGCCTGACAAGCCTGTTCTGCTCAATCTCCCATGAATAGATATCGTGCTGAAGAAAACCTTTTTGATTGCTCTTTACAATTGTGTAGCTCTCCTCATGCTCAAACATCATGCCGAAAATGCTTGACTGCGGAACAAAGGTGTAGATTCTGTCGTCAATTTCATAAAATCCGCTATCCCTGATTTTGTCAAGAGAAAACCCCGGTCCGTCAAAATTGTAAATATAATCAATGTGATTTCTTGAATTTTCATCGGTAAAAGCACCGGCATAAACCGCAAGGTTTCCGCCCTTTGAGTGACCGCCCAGAATGAATTTTCCGTTGAGCATACGGACTGCCTTTTCAAAATAATCAAGAGCCTTTTTCTGTGACGGCAACGGAAATGTGAAGAACATATTGAAGTCCTCCTGCCAGCCGACAAGAGAAAAGTCCGTTCCTCTGTATGAAATAAAATAATTCTTTTTGAGAAATTCAAAAGTGATTGCGGAAAACTGCATACTCACATCGGACTCAACCTCGTTTACATACCCCGAAACAAGAATTTTGCCGAATCTCTTGCTCTCTGCCGTCGCTCTCAAAAGGTCGGCATCACCCTTCCACAATAGATTTTTCTCGTAATCATCGGTTGCAAACACACGCATTGCCGCCTGTTCAAGGGTAATTTCATCAAACAGACAGGACGATACCGCACCGTCAAAAGGAAGATATGAAAGCCGTGAAAGCACAAGTGCGTCAAGCTCGTTAAAACCATCCTGTTCAAATGTCAAATCGCCTCTCCGACTTATGTAATCAAATATGTCAGCCATACAAATGCCTCCAATCTGTTATCTCTCTGTAACTATTGTACCACTTTGTACTAATTATTTCAATACAATTTTGAAAATTGAAAAAGAAAAGGACAAACAAATTCGTTCATCCTTAACAGTATATGAAGTTATCTGAATTTTGCGATTTCTTCGAGAAATTGTTTTCCGAATTTTTCAAGCTTTGTTCTGCCCACACCCGAAACTTCAAGCATTTCATCGGGTGTTTCGGGGCATTTTTTGCACATATCAATCAGCGTTGCATCGGTAAAAATAACATAGGCAGGAACGCTCTTTTTTGATGCAATGCCTTTTCGCAAAGCCTTGAGTGCGTCAAGTAAATCGGAATTAACAGGCACTTCGGGGCGGTGCGTTTTGACAACCTTTTCGGAGTTTTCAACTTTCTTCATCACAAGCCGTTCCCGTCCGAAAAGCACATCTCGGCTCTTTGGCAAAAGTTTTAGAACCTCGGTTTCATTGTCGGATGAAATATACTCCTTTTCGGCAAGAAAGTCAATTGTGCCGAAAATATGCCTTGCCGTAACCTCTTTCATTATTCCGTAGGTTGACTGATTGTTAAGCTCAGCTTTTAGAATTTTCTCGCTTTTACTGCCCTTTAACACATCACAAATCACGGTTTTGCCGTACCTTTGTCCTGTTCTTGCAATACACGACATAATTTTTTGAGCATCAATTGTGACATCAACAAGCTTGTGAACAGAAAGACAGTTGGAGCATTTTCCACAGTAAGCCTTCTTTTCACCGCCGAAATACCGTAGAATAAATCCACGCAGACAATCGTTTGTTGTGCTGTAAAAGGTCATATATTTTAAGCGTTCAAAATCACGCTCACGAATTTGCTCGTTTTCTTCAATTGTAAGCTCATCGTTGCCCTCGGAATTTTCAATCATAAAGCGATTTAGGCGAACATCCTTAGGACTGTAGAGCAAAATACAATCTGCCTCACCGCCGTCACGACCTGCCCGTCCCGCCTCTTGATAGTAGCTTTCAATGTTTTTCGGCATATTGTAATGAATTACATATGTAACATTTGACTTGTCAATTCCCATACCGAAAGCATTGGTTGCGACCATAATATTTTTTCGGTCAAAAACAAAATCCTCCTGATTTTTCCTGCGTTCGTATTCATCAAGACCTGCATGGTATCTTGCCGCCGAAAAGCCGTTATCGCAGAGCAATTCGCAGACAGATTCAACATTTTTTCGGGTTGCACAATAGACAATTCCCGACCTGTCGCCACGCTCTCGAATGAGGTCAATAAGCTTTTCGTCCTTTGACGATGACTTTATTACACCGAAGAAAAGGTTAGGGCGGTCAAATCCCGTTGTAATTTCAAACGGATTTTCAAGCCTGAGAATTTTCTTTATATCTTCTTTTACATCATTTGTAGCCGTTGCGGTGAATGCTCCGACAATCGGACGATTTGCAAGGCTTTCAACAAATGAAATAATTTTGAGGTAACTCGGTCTGAAATCCTGTCCCCATTGTGAAACGCAATGAGCCTCGTCAACTGCAACCATTGAGATTTTTATCTTTTTACAGGTGTCGAGAAATCCGTCAGTCAACAGCCTTTCGGGTGCAACATAGATGATTTTGTATTTTCCGTGTTCAACATTTGAAAGCACTCGCAGAAATTGCGGATATGAAAGCGAGCTGTTTATATATGCCGCAGGAACTCCCGACTGAACGAGTGAGCCGACCTGATCCCTCATAAGCGAAATCAGAGGTGACACAACAATTGTCACCCCGTCAAAAAGTAATGCGGGAATCTGATAGCACATAGACTTGCCCGCACCTGTGGGCATAATGCAAAGTGTATCTCTGCCGTCAAGCAAAGCGTCAACTATCTGTTCCTGTCCGTCTCTGAAAGAATCGTGTCCGAAGTAATCTTTTAACACGCTTAATTTATCACTCATCTTTTTGCCCTTATCTATCATTCTTTATTGGAATTATAATCATTGTATTCTCTTTCAATCCAAGCCATAAGCAGATTTACAATTTTCTGCTGTTCGACCTCGTTAAGCTGTTTGTCCTTTGCAACTCTGTACCACTTGTTAAGACACCCTCTGCAACAACAGGCACAGGCGTGCTGTGCGATAAAAACAGGGTGTCCCCTCATAGGCGTTTGCTTTCCGTCATTCGGAATATATTTTGGTGCAAGCCGTGTTCTGACAAAATCTTCTGCATGGGAGCGGATTTTATCCATTCCCTTTTCATTAATATAGTCAATGTCCTTTTGCTTTAAATGAAACCGACTGCGAAAATCAGATTTTTTCAGTTTGTTTAGTGCCTCATCTATCGTTTGCATTGTTCATGCCTTCTTTTATTGTCATACCTTAATTATAAACAATTACTACGGTAATGGCAAGAAAAAATGCACTTATTTTCTGTTACAGAAAAAAGCAACCCCACGATTATTTTACCGTGGGGTTGTTTTCATAGGGTTGCTTTTCAATTATTTTTAGAGATTAAACATCTTTGCAATATTTTTCAGCAAGGGCAAAGAACGCTTTTTCGAGCGAATCCAAGGTTTGTTCCGTCATACTGACCGACATACTGTTTTTGTCGGAAAATATGATTTCAACGATTGTAACCGTGGCGTCATCGACTGTCAGTCCTTTGTTTTTCGGATTATATTTTTTCAGAATTTCCAATGCGTCTTCGGCGGTGTCACACAGAAGTCTCATATCCGTTTCGTCGATCAAAACATTTTCAAAAGCGATATAACCGCATTTGCAGATAGCGTCAAAAAGGAAATTTACACCTTTTTTTCGCACATAAAAAGAACAGCAGTAATCAAAATTTGAATGATTTTTTGAATAGCTCACGGATACAATTTCTTTTTTTACACGCATTTTTCGTTTGGAAATATTATGAAATAACGACCGTAAAGTCATATCGGTTATGTCATGGCAGCCCCGCAGAACGGACAGAATTTCGGCGGATTGCCGTCAGGCTTATATCCGCAAGCCGAGCAAACAATTGCCGCAGCATTTTGCGGAGTAAACGGCTGTGAAACTTGCTGATTTACTGTGTTGCTCTGCATAGGCATTCCGTTCTGCTGATAGCCCATATTGTTCTGCATGGGCATTCCGTTCTGCTGATAACCCATATTGTTCTGCATAGGCATTCCACTTTGCTGATAGCCCATATTGTTCTGCATGGGCATTCCGCTTTGCTGATAACCCATATTGTTCTGCATAGGCATTCCGCCTTGCTGATAGCCCATATTGTTCTGCATGGACATTCCGCTTTGCTGATAGCCCATATTGTTCTGCATACCGTTCCTTATTTGTTCACACAGTCTCATTAACTGCATTCCGTCATCAAACGCTCTCATAAGCTCATTCCTTACAGTACCGATTGACGAATCAACATACATTGATATATCGGTTATGAACGGATGATTTACGATGAATTTTGCTTTTAAAGAAGATATTCTTTGCGGTGATGACGATGTGTTTGTATCACGAACATACGGCTGAAGTGCAAGCGGAACATCAAGCATACCGTTTTGCCCCGAAAATGAGTTTGTTGTATCAAACTGACTGCCAAAACCGCTGTTCCTGCCCTGACGGTTATCATAGCGGTCATACTCATCAGGAATTCCGTCACGGTCGGAATCCTGCAGAGTTGTATATCCAAGCTCAAGCCAAAAGTCCTGCAGCTGTGAAAAATCAAAAATTTCAGGATTGCTGTTTTTGAAATCTCTGCCTATTGTGAAATAGAATTTTCTGTTATTAAAATCTACAACAAGCTTTTCGTTTGTGCCGGCACTTGCCGACTGAACAAATGCCGAATATTTCTGTCTGTTCTGTTCACGCTGTTCAAGATGAGTTTTAACATCTGCTAATGTTCTGTTTTTCCAGCCTGATGAAAGCGAACTGAGCTTGTGCTTACAGTCGCTGCAAAGATAACCGTCTGAAAGCTTTTGCCTTGTGAGGGCGTTTACCTTGTCACCGCAAAGGTCACAATATTTCTTTTCAAATAGTCCCATAAACTTTCTCCTTTACAAAAGATTCACGATTTTCTTCTGAATATTTGTAGCATCAATAACTGATATTGTGCCGTCACCGTTTGTGTCTGCAATTTTAAAAGTGTAATCGTCAAAGTCTTCAAGCCCGACAATGTGTTTTTGAACCAAGGTTGCGTCCACAACATTAATAACACCATCCATATTGACATCATACGGAACAGTAATTTTTACATCAAAACTAATATCGTCTTTATACAGATATATCTCATACACCCTTGCAATACACTGCGGTTTGCTTACAGTAATGACATGTTTGCCTGGGAATGTTTGAAAACCAAAATATAAGGGTTTTACATTACTGTGTTCCATATCATGTTCAAAGCTGTCCTTATAAACGCCGTCAAAAGTGTATCTATCCACCTTAACAGTAATAGTATCATCCGGTGAGCCGCCTGTTTTGAGGTTCATTATAATATTGGCCTTAACCTCTTGCGTCACTTTAACCGATTCACTGTAAATAACATCACCGTTTTTACCCGTAACAGCACATCTGAACTGAGTTTCATCAAAATCCGTATTCGGTCTGATTCTCAAAGTATTTGATTTTGTACCCTTGAAGGAAAACTGGTTTAATGTAGATGAGTCGTCATCTATGTTTTTCCACATTCTTATTATACCGGTGGGTGTTCTTCTCTTTACTTTCATCTGCCACTGATAGCTTGCGGCATTTTTGGCAGCAACCCATATAATTTCTTCTTTGCCTTTCATAATCATAATTTCTGCCTCAGGGAACTGATGTGTAAATGATGGCGATTCATATGGAACATTGTAATATGCCCAAATATAATATTGACCTGTGGTTTCATCCTGAAGAATTGTCGCCTGACTGTCGCCATTGTACAAACCACATACTGCGTTCTTGGCAACCGCATATCCTCTGTTCATATTAAAGTATAGCTGACAACAATACATACCGCTGTCAAAAGTTTCTCCGCTGTCGAGCTTTCTGCTAATTTTGTTGTTTTCGTACTTATACCACTCAATATAATCAAAGCTGTAATAAGTGCTGTTTATCGGAGTTGCCGTTGTTGAGGGGATTTTTCCCTGTTCAGGTTTCTCCAAGCCTAAAAATCCAATTGTAGGAATTTCTGTCTTCTCAAGAAGTCCCGGAAAGTTACATTTTCCCGAATAAAAAGTACCGCTCTTTGAACCCGTTACTTTACATCTAAAGACAACATCTTTCCACCCTGAGCCGGGTCCTACAAGTTCTGCGTAGGTCTGAAATTTAAGATGGTCTGTAAAAACACCCGAAAATTTCGAGTTGGGTCTGTCGGTTTTATCGGAAAGGTTAACCCAGTTTAGGCTCGGATATTTTGCCTGCCATTGATAGGTAAAGGTTTCGCCTGTACTGCCGCCGTTTACTCCCACGATAATGTTAAGGACATCTCCTATGTAAACCTCGGTGTCGATATATTTGATATAAGCCTGAGCCGCCGCATTTGCGGTTATGGCTGTCATAGGAAGTGTTGTCAACAGCATGAGAAAGCATAAAACAACACTCGAAATACGCTTTACTTTTTTCTTGATTTTCATAAAAATCCCTCCTTTATGCCCAAGGGTCAACCGAAGCCGGAGTTCGTATATCAGAGAGTGCAAGATTACGCCATAAGAACCATTGATTGCCCTTTCTGCGAAGCTCAATCGGACGAGGTGAGTCTGCTCCCGACGACTGAACCTGAACCTTTGCATAACCCTCGCTCTGATAGGTATATGCATACTCGGAAACGGTTATTTTGTACGGAACATTCGGTGTATAATCGTTCTTCACGGATGAACCCTCAAAATATGAGCGAGGAATATATCCCCTGCCCTTGATTCTGTCACGCAAAAACTGAACATCCATCCCGTTCATCGGCTGAGGTCCTTTTAATACATTAAGCATTTCTATTGTGTTTTCCGGACTTTCATCATATTCAAGCAACACAAGCATTGCAAATGCCGCTGTTGAAAGAGGTGACGAAAAGTCAAGCTCCGGCATTTTTTTGAGTTCATCTGCATTTTTCGGATAATCGGCAAATACAAATGTTTTGCTTTTGTGCATCGCATTGTTTACCGCTCCCGAAACGGCCTTTGAAACATTGTTTTTTACAGCCTGATTTGTCATATTTTTTAAGCTGTCAAATATACCCATAAACAGTACCTCCTTTTTAAAGTGCGTCAAGTGCGGCGGCAAGATAATCTGCCGTTACGGATGAATAAAAAAACGAGCTTATTTTTCCGAATTGTTTTGCCTGTTTAACCCTGTCGGCAAGGTCGGGATATGCCTGTTCGTCACAGAGCAGAGCCGTTTTACAGCTTGGCAGATATTCCTTTACTTTTCCACAAAGCTCAAGCCGTTTTTCAATAGTTGAATCGGCAAGTCTTGTGACATCCATAAGCAAAACATCAACTCTTTCTGCAATGCACAAATCAAGAATTTTCCCGTCTTGATTCGGTGAAACATTTTCAATACAAAATCTTCCCTTCTTTACAAGGGCATTTTGAATAGCCTCACTGAGCAAATTATTCTGAACACTGAGCAAAATTTTCTTCAACGGACATCACCCCTTTTCACCTATATCTTTCACTTATATTGTACAATTTTGCGATAGAATATGAATGTGCCAAACGGCATATTTCACAACATAAACAAAAAAGCACAGCCGCCCGATTGTTCGGACAGCTGTGACCTTGTGCTAAAAATATTTACGGTGGGTAATTAAAAGGGGGGTAAATAATAAAATAATTATGCTTTGTTCTTAACAGCGCCTATAATGTAAAGTACAGGGATAGCAAGACCGCAGATAAGAGAGAATACATTGAACTGTGATCCGCCTATCATGCTGATAATTTCGCCTGCAATACACATAACCGCAACAACAACGCCCCATACAATACATGTATTTGCCTTGTGCGGAAGTTTTGCGTTGATAACGCCGATAATACCTGCAACGAACTCAGCAACCGCACTGATAAGCGCGAAAACGCCGCCGACATAAAGCATAGTCATATCGTATGTACCGTCGTTAAAAGCTGCAAGTGCGGCGATACCGAGAATGGCGATGATTGACACAATCAATGCAATAGCACCAAATACAATCATAAGGATTCCCGTTACTTTAAGAAAAGTTGAACCTTTTGCCTCCATAGTTTTTCCTCCTGTCATTAAATAATAAATTTTATGCACCTTTGTCTCTGATTATTAATCGGACAAAGATAGCGTTTTGCACAAAAGATATTCACCGTCTGAGCAGTTTATATCCTGTAATTGTATTATACTGTTTTAACAGCAAAAAAATATGTGCCAAACGGCACATATTCAGAAAAAAGTATTTATTTGTCGTTAATTCTATCGTCAAGGATTACAAGTCCCGCCTCTCTTGCCTTTACGGCAAGCTCTGTTCTTGACTTAAAGCCTGTTTTTTCAAGCATATACTGTATATAGTTCTTGACAGTGCCCGGAGCAATGTAAAGTCTTTTGGCAATTTCCGTGTTTGTATCACCGCTTGTCAGTTCACGCAAAACCTCAAGCTCCCTTTCGGTAAAATCCGTACTCATTGCGTTGCCGAATTTAATTTTGGGAGTTGTGTCGGGAAACACACGCTCACCGTTCATTGTTCTGTCCATAAGTTCAATAATAGGTTCGGAACTTACCTCTTTGTACCAAAAGCTGTCAACCCCTGCATCCTTGGCACGCTTTAGATAGGAATATTCGGGCATTGAGGTAACAATGATTATCTTAATTTTCGGGAACTTTGCTTTTATTCTTTCAGCCGCCTCAAGACCGTTTGCCCCCATTGAAGTGCATATATCCATTAAAATCAGGTCAACATCGGAATTTTCACAATGATAATCCGTCATATCGGCATTACTTATTGAGCCCGCAAGCGTATAGTTTTCGCTTTGGTTTACATACATTTCAAATAAAGTTCTCGGCATTGACTGATCTTCAACTATCAGCACTCTTGTCATACTGCAGCACCTCGCTTTTCGGTATTGTGATTTCAAGAACAAAAATTTCGGAAGTCGATATTTTCATGCTTCCGCCGATTTGCTCCGCTTTTTTTCTCACGGAAGAAAGTCCGCCGCCCTCATTGATTTTTCGAGGCGGTTTTCTGCCGTTATTTGCAAATCTAAAAATATATTTTTCACCGTCGTCAAGACTTTCAAGAATCATTTTATCTGCTTTTGCGTGTCTTGCGGCATTGTTAAGGCATTGCATTGTTGCAAAAGTCAGAACCCGTGCAACCGCATTGTTATCAGTCGGAAGATTTCCGACTGTTTCAAGCGTTATTCCGACAAGCTTTGCGGCATTTTCAATATCCTTAACAAAGTTTTCGTCTTTGCAATCACTCTCTGCGGTATTCAGAACAGAAATATTGTTTTTCCACATTTCAAGTAATTTACTGTTATTTTCAGACAGAGTGCCGTTTTCAAGATATCTTCTTGTTGTTATCAGCGTACTGCCGAGCCTGTCATGAATTATCTCTTTTGTGCGAAGAATTTCTTCTTCTCTTGTCAGATCATAGACCATTTCATTGTATTTTTTCAGATGAGCATTAACCTTTTTTAACTCGCCTATTTCATATTCCAAGGTTGATGTAAGCTTTGTAAACTCTGTTATATCGGTTGCCGCAAGCTGAAAATACGGTTTTGAAAAAATTTCCGTTTCCGACAACGAAAAGCTGAAAACCCTGCCGTCCTTTAATCTGACTGTAAATGCCCCGTCATTTTCATATTGAGAAGCCTCTTTTATCTTCTCTCTGAAGGGCATTGCAACATTAAGCGATTTACCCGTAAGTTCAAGGCATATGCTTTCCATAAGGTTATTTTTCAATACAACAAGTCCGTTTTCGTCAAAATAGCAAAGTCCTGTCGGCAAGCCGTCAAAGCTTTCTTTAATTGACATTGCGGTAATATCGGTATTCCTGCAATGATGAAGCCTTACCGTTATGTACACAGACATTACAGCACAATATGCCGTTATGCCGACAGACAGAGCAAACGGCATTCTGCCAAAAAATTCAGCCATTTTATTAATTTGGTTATCGTAATATATTTTACTCAAGACATGAGTGCTTACCAAAAACATTGTCAAAGAGATTACTGCAATTATAACCGCTGAAATCGGTTTCCACAACCTGATTTTATAAAGAAAAGATTGCGTTGCGTTGTATATTGCCGCACAGGCAACAACAAATTGCACACTCATCAATATAACACAAACAAACGAACGCATTTCAAGGATGGATGTCATATGTCATCACCTCCGCTTTGCATACGAACAAACACAAACAGCGTGTCGGCGTCATATTCCGTGGTGACATTTCCGCCGAGTTTTGTAATATCGTCAAGTAAATCATCGGGAATTTTCATTTCATTTTTGCTGTCACAGTTGATTTTTAAATCAATAAATTTCTCATTGACTTTTAAATTAAACAGCAACGCATCTGTGCAGTTCATTATATGCCTTATAAAAATCCCGATGAATTTAAAAAGTGCAATCGTTTTTTCGGCTGAAATTTCTCCCGAAACATTACTGAAAAACGAACACGAAATTCCGTAAACAGAAATGTACTCGGCAAGTTCTCGGATACTGTTTTCAAGCTCAAAAGCATTCAGCATTTTTCTGCTTTTTGCCATAATGAGCAGATTGCTTATTCTCTTGATGTAGACATTAACAACACAGGCACCGGCATAATTAACCGAAATATCTCCCCTGTTGTTTTCAATATTTTTGAGTATATTTTCAAGGTCGCAAAGCTGAGGACGGATAAATTCGGTTATACTGTCATAGAGCTTGTTCTGTTCGGTTACTGCCGCTCTTCGTTTTTTCAGCTCTGCCTCTGATTTTAAGATTACATTGTATTCCGAAATCTGCTCTTTTACTTCCGAAAGTTCTCTGTTAATTCGGTTAATTGCCGATATATCTTCCGTCCAAACTGCCTTACCGCCTTTTATATTATGCTTTTTAAGAATTATATTTTCATCAATCACAACACTGTTACCGTTTTGCAGAACAACATCTTTTGAAACATTTGTTGCGTTTTTAGAGCGGTATTTCACATTGCCCTCATTGTCAAATATGAGAGTGTTAAGATTTGACGCATTGAAAAAATCGCCGTAACCCGTATTTGACGGCACAAGACCTATCTGAATAAGGCTTTCCCATAGAGCAATTGAGGCAAAACAGAACACCTCGGGAACATTGTAAATTCTAAGTCCCGAATATCCGTGATTCAGATTATTCCAGAGCGTGTAAATTATTGCGACAAGAATTATTACAATCGGAATCCACAGCTTTTTGCGTGTTGCGGAAATTCTGCATCGATTTATTGAAAGCACAATTGACGAAAGTACAAGTATAAAAATCCACACTGCAATTACATAGTAAACAGGACCGTAACTGTATTGTTTGTTCCAATTGTGAAAATCGGGTTCAAATACAAAAGCAAGCTGATGAAAATCGTTCGTCATAACAAGCAGCACAAGAACGGCGGCAGGTATAATCAAAAGATATTTTCGGTTATTTGTATTTTCGGGCTTACCGATATTCAGCATTGCAAAAAACATCATAAGCGGTAAAAACACCATTGCTATGTAATATGAATACCAAAGATACCGTCCGTATGTGTTGATGTCGGCAGGGCTGTTGTATTTTATGGCACGAAGAGCCATCCACAAGAGCATAAGCGCCGCAGATATCACAAGGCAGATTCGTATATTCTTCTGAACAATGCGATATGCAACAGACACACCCCAGCCTATAATAAGCCCCGAAAAGATAATAACATCAAAATTTTCAATATAATTGTCCGCCGAGGAAGTAAGATGAGAAAAAATTCTCACCGCACCTCCGAACAGGAATATAATTATCCCGACAACAGTCAGAAGCTTTGTTTTGTCAACTTTGCGAACCATATGCCACCCGTCAGTTATTTCAAGTTTAATTTCAGCAACATAATTTTTTCAAAACACCAATGTTGCACACTATTTTACTACATAATAACACAATAAAACGGATTATACAATTCATATTTACCGCAAACTTAAACAAAAAAGTAAATAGTTAATTTCCAAAGTAACTTTCACCGTGGAACTTACTTCGGGAATTAACGCACTGAAATCTTCCTTGTTTTGGACTGTAATCAATCGTGGTATTCTTAACAAACTTATTAAACTACAAAAGGCACATAACCGAAAGTGATAACGGTTATGTGCCTTATTGTTTTTTTTGCAATGCTGTTTTTTCACAGTCCACGAGTAAAATTTGTACCCTAATTAGATTTACACTATTCTCAAACTACAATTATCGTAACTGCGAAGATATCTTAGTTTTACTACCTTATAGATTTACACTATTCTCAAACCTTATGCAGAACGGACTTGCAAGTAAACTTGTTTTACTACCTTATAGATTTACACTATTCTCAAACGCTGAGTTTGCAAATCAGAATCTTGATAGCGTTTTACTACCTTATAGATTTACACTATTCTCAAACCTCAAATTGGGAATAAAATGCACCCACTATACTGTGCACGGCAAATCTATAAGATTATTTTATAACATTTGTATAATGATTGTCAATAAAATTCGCACAAATCATTATCAATCACAACAAGTTTTTCGTATTCAGAAACTTCTTTCGGCACTGAGTTTTCAATGTTAAGCAAATATATACCATGCATAACGGCGGATTCCAAAAGATTTTCACATTCTCTGTCATCAAGATAAATATGCAGATTTTGAACAATAAAACACTTTATTCCAAGATACTCTTTCATAAGTTTGAAATATCTTAAAAGATGACCGACATTATCATCCGAGGCATCTGCAGGCGCAAATGAAAACAATTTTACTAATGCCATTGTTTCAATACTTTCGCAGAACTGAAAATCATAATCATTTTCCTTAGAAAGCTCGCAGCACAGGCTCACACATAAAGCTTTAATTTCTGAAATTTGCGGAAAATATTTTGTATTACACAAATTTTCAAAAAAAGAATTTACCTTAGTCATCATTTTTCTGTCTGAAAATTCAAATGTAAGAACGCTGTCAACATATTTGACTGATTTTGAAAAATCAAGCGGCTTAAAATTTTCGGAAAACACAAACATTTCATTACAATCACATTCACTAACCGAAAGTATTGTATGTCTGAAAAGTTTTTTATTTTCTATAACAAGAGTAACCGCATTGCTTTTTGAAAAATCAAAAGGCTCCGACATATACTTGAAAAGAAATTTCATAGCATTAACAACCTTTCGTCACTGTCAACGGTATCACTTGAATAATCGCCTGTAATTATCTCAATTTTTGAAAACTGTTTTTCGGTAACAGACAAAATCTGAACAAGTCCCTCCGGCGGTTTATTCTTTTTCAAAGCGTCAATTATTGCCGCTGCCGTATTCTGATTCAAAGCAAGCTTAACATACACAGATTCCTGCATCATCATAAAACCGTTTTTTATTAAATATCTTCTGAATTTTCCGTAGTTATGCCTCTGTAAAGGAGTTTCAACGGGCAAATCAAATAAAACCATTATTCTCATAAATCTGTAACTCATTTTCCTGCAAACCTTATAAGCGAGGTATCACATTCTTCTATTGCATCAAATACACTTTTGCAGTATATTTTCACGGCATTTATAAAAGTTTGTGTTCTGCCGTCAATTTTGAATTCATCGTTTAACAAATTGAATATTGATATTTTTTCTTCTTTTTCAAGCTTTTGAGGATTCATATCCTTTACCGCTATATCAACGAACGGGCGAAAAGGTTCCATTAAATCACAGCTCAGATTGTATTGATTAAACATATTATCGTGAAATAATCCCAATTGTGTGAGATATCCATTTGCTGTAATTTCTCGGTTAAAAACGGAAAGAACAATACTGTAGCCATAGTTCAGAACAGCATTTATAGGACATTCGTCATTGCGACTGAATGATTTTCCGAACAAGGCATTAAAATACACCTTGGCGGCATGTCCTTCTCTGTTTGATTTATCATTAAGTTCAAGCTCATCTATATATCCCATAAGCATACTGCTTTGTGGAAGTTTGTATATTTCAAGAACCTT
>OLNV01000709.1_pt1 | contig 24671 bp, 22 predicted proteins | sample 1672891 | NCBI WGS metagenome assembly OLNV01 (sample SAMEA3136734, study PRJEB25190) | human gut metagenome | biome: human gut; feature: human-associated habitat; material: faeces | place: Austria | collected 2013 | reverse complement strand
GCTCCATATGGCGGCATAGCCAAGCGGTAAGGCAGAGGTCTGCAAAACCTTTATCCCCAGTTCGATTCTGGGTGCCGCCTCCATATTACAATCTATTACATTCATATAGACCTGCCGGGGTGGCGGAACTGGCAGACGCAAGGGACTTAAAATCCCTCGGATCGTGAGATTCGTACCGGTTCGATTCCGGTCCTCGGCACCAATTTGAATGATGAGCCGGAGCGTGATGCTCCGGCTTTTTGTTGTTTGAAAATGGGTGTGCGGTGGGAAGCGGTCAGGCATCGGGAAGCTGATGGCGCTGCGTCCCGGGCTACCCAATGAATCGAGGAAAACTATGACAAAGAAAGAAAAGAAAACGAATGTCATGCGCATTCTGGATAAAGAGAAGATTTCCTACGAGACGAAGTCCTATGACTATGATGAGGACGATCTCTCAGGCGTGCATGCGGCGGCAGAGCTCGGCTATGATCCGGACATGGTTTTCAAGACCATTGTCACGCATGGCGACAAGACGGGCCCTGTGGTCTTCTGTCTGCCTTCGGAGAAGGAGATCGATCTCAAAGCGGCGGCGCGTGTGAGCGGGAACAAGAGTGTAGAGATGATCCATGTAAAGGAGCTTCCCGGTCTCACCGGGTATCTACGCGGCGGTTGCTCGCCGATCGGGATGAAGAAGGCCTTCCCGACCTTCATCGATGAGAGCTGCCATCATCATCAGGCGATCAGCATCAGTGCGGGCCAGCGCGGCCGTCAGGTGGTGCTCTCGCCGGATGATCTGATCTCCCTCATCGGGGCGAAGACAGCAGACCTGACGGCGAAGTAGAGAGGCGGAAGCTGGGTTGCCTCATGATGCTGCGTGCGGACTTTTCTCAATAAGAGACATGAAGGCGGCGATTTTGCCGCCTTATCAATAGGGCGATGCCCGAAGGTTTCCTGCATAGCAGGTTTTCTGCTTCGGATCTCCAAACATCGACCGCGTGGCCGTGGATGACAAAGATCTCTCATTGGCGCTTGAAACGACGATATGAGAGAGTCGCTAGTCACAAGTCACTCTCCTCCTCATCCCTGCTTTCAAACGCCTCATCTTTCGTGAATATCGCATATTAGGGAAACGCTGATTCAATCTGACAACGATTTAATCAGTATTTCCATAGAAAACTGCGCGGCGCCGCTGACTTGATGCACTGCACCAACCTCTTTGAACCTCTTGAACCCATAGAACCTGCTGAATCTCTTTGACATGCCATCAAAGGGCAGCATGCCCCGTGGACGAACCTGACCCCGATGACCGGATACCATTTCCGGACATCGGGATTTTTTGTTTTTCATGCTGCGTATGCTATAATAAAGTGATATTTTGGATACGTGTGAGTTGTTATATAAAGGAAATATATTATGATGGAAAAGAAGTACTTCACCCTGACCTATGGCTGCCAAATGAATGAATCAGACACGGAGCGCATCAATGGACAGCTGGAGGAACTGGGATATGTGCCGGCAGAGACGATGGAAGAGGCAGATATCATCATCATGAATACCTGCAGCATCCGTCAGAATGCGGAGGAGAAGGTCTATGGCAAGATCGGGGAGATCAAGAAGCTGAAGGATAAAAATCCGCATCTGCTTCTGGGTATCGCCGGCTGCATGGCACAGGAGAATAAGGGCAAGCTCATCGAGCGCATGCCGATCATTGACTTCGTCATCGGGCCGTACCATATCCATGACCTGAAGGAGATCGTTTCGAAGGAGGATGCGCGCGGCGGCCATGTGGTGAAGACGGAGAGGAATCCGCACAGTGTGAGTGACTACAGCGAGCTTCGTGCGGTGCGTAAGTCTCATGTCTTTGCATGGATCCCGATCATGCAGGGGTGCAACAAGTTCTGCACGTACTGCATCGTGCCGTATGTACGCGGCCGTGAGCTGTCCCGCAGCGTGGAGGATATCTCGCGCGAGATAGAGGGGCTTGCAAAGGAAGGCTATAAAGAGGTGACGCTTCTCGGGCAGAATGTGAATTCGTATGGCCTTGATTTCAGAAACGGGACGGACTTCGGGACGCTGATCCGCGCGATCGACAAGGTGGATGGCATCGAGCGCGTGCGCTATATGACGTCGCATCCGAGAGATATGACATTCGATATGGTGGATGCGATGGCGGATTCGCCGAAGGTGGCGCGTCATATGCATCTACCTGTGCAGCATGGATCGAATGAAATGCTGAAGAAAATGAATCGCGGATATACGATCGAGCATTTCAAGGAGCTTGTTTCCTACGTCCGTGAAAAGATGCCGGACATCGTGCTGACGACCGATCTCATCACCGGGTTCCCGGGGGAAACGGAAGAGATGCATCAGGAGACGCTCGCGCTTTTGAAAGAGGTGCGTTTCGATTCGGCATATACATTCATTTATTCGCCGAGAAATGGCACGCCGGCAGCGCGCATGACGGATCAGATCGATGAGGAGACGAAGCACCGCCGCCTGCAGGAGCTGATGGATGTGGAGAATGAGGTGAGCCTTTCTCTGAATCAGGCGATGGAGGGCAAGACCTATACCATCATCGTCGAAGGCCCGTCGAAGCAGGAGAATGTCTGGTATGGACGTACATCGGGCAATAAGATGATCCTTTTCCCGTATCAGGATGGCGTCAAGGTCGGTGACACGCTCGAAGCGAAAGTCGAGGTCGGCCAGACGTGGGTGCTGAAGGGGAAATTGGTGTAGCTTCGAGTTTTCTTTGAACGCCTATCTACATAGTGAGGAGTGAGGAGTGAGAAGTGAGGAGTGGCGGAAGGGGCGCACAGTTCATAAAGCGCCCCAATCCCCCTTTTTTATTATTGTGCGCGTTGCGTAGTATAAAACTTGGCGGCGCTTTATTATTTGTTTTGCGCCGCACCTTCACTCCTCACTCCTCATTCCTCACTCCTAACTTGGAGATATATGCCTTTTGCTTAAATTAGAATGACCAGAAAGAAGGAACAAAACCATGGCCAAAACGCCCTTGATGGCACAGTATAAGGAAGTCAAAGAGAAATACCGGGACTGTCTGCTTTTTTACCGTCTGGGCGATTTCTATGAGCTTTTCTATGACGATGCGCTGACGGCATCGCATGAGCTGGAGCTGACGCTGACGGGGAAGTCGGCAGGGCAGGATGGCCGCGTACCGATGTGCGGGGTGCCTTTCCATGCGGCGGAGCTTTATATTTATCGACTGATCCAGAAGGGATACAAGGTGGCGATCTGCGAGCAGCTGGAAGACCCGAAGAAGGCGAAGGGGCTGGTCAAGCGGGATGTCATCCGTGTCATCACGCCGGGGACAATTCTTTTTGAAAATTCCATCGCAGATAAGTCGAACAATTATCTCATTTACCTTTTGGAGGCGGACAAGGAGATCGCCGCCGTGCTCGCCGATGTCTCGACGGGCGAGTGCTGGTGGGGGGCATGGGACAAGAAGAAGGAGCAGGATGCCTTCTTCGATCTTCTGTCGGTATACAATCCCGCGGAAGCGGTATGTCTCGTGTCTGATGATTTCTACGAGAAGCTCTCCCGCTTCGCCGCGGCGCGCCTCGGGGCCTGTCTCCTGACGCGAAGGGATGATGAAGACGAGAGCGCGATCCCACCGGCGGCAGCGTCTATAGAGAATCGCCATGTGCAGAAGGCCTTCGCCCTTCTTTCCGGATATCTCAAAGAGGTCATGCGCTCGGAGGCGGCGGATTTCCACGATCCGCGGCCGATCCGTGAGGATCATACGCTGACACTCACCGAGGAGTGCCTTAGAAATCTGGAGATCACGCGGAATATGCGTGACGGTGGGCGGCGCGGCACGCTCCTCGAGCTTCTCGACTATACGCATACAGCGATGGGGGCGCGCCTCTTGAAGCGTTCTCTGGAGCGGCCGCTGACGGATGTGAACCGCATCGTGCTGCGCCAGTCGGCGATCGAGGAGCTGACACAGCACATGACGGAGCTTTCGTGTCTGGAAGAGATGCTTTCCGGCGTCTTTGACTTCGAGCGTATTCTTTCCCGCATCGAGGCGAATTCGACTTCGCCCAAGGACTTGCTCTCTCTGAAGGCGACGCTTCGCGTGGTGCCGCAGGTGAAGCAGCTCCTCTCCGGCGCAGGTTCGGTGCTTTTGAAGAAGCTGAACAGCCAGCTCTCGCCGCATGGCCCTGTCTTTGACCTTCTGGACCGTGCGATGAATGAGAACGGGACGGGCAACATCAAGGACGGCAAGTACATCCGCGAAGGCTTCTCCGCTGAGCTGGATGAAGTGCGCTCGCTGTCGGAGAACAGCCAGAAGTACATCCAAGAGCTGGAAGAGAAGGAAAAGGAAAAGACGGGCATCAAGCTCAAGATCGGCTTCAATAATGTCTTCGGATACTATTTTGAGATCTCCAATGCGAATAAGCTCCCTGTCCCTGCGTACTATGTGAGAAAGCAGACGCTCGTAAATGCGGAGCGCTATATCACGCCGGAACTGAAGGAATTCGAGACGAAGGCGCTCTCCGCCAAAGAAAAAACAGAGCAGCTCGAACTCAAGATCTATCAGGCGGTGAAGGCGGAAATCCGTCCGGAGATCCCTGATATGCAGAAGACGGCGCGCGCGCTCGCAGCGGTGGACTGCCTCGCAAGCCTTGCGCGGGCAGCGATCAAGGACCGCTACATCCGTCCGTCGATCATTAGCCCGAAGGATGGGTATATTTCCATTAAAGACGGCCGTCATCCGATGGTCGAGCATGCCTTGAAGAGAGACATGTTCGTCCCGAATGATACGGAGCTGAATCATCGGAATCAGGAGATCTTGGTCATCACGGGGCCGAATATGGCCGGTAAGTCGACCTACATGCGTCAGGTCGCTGTCCTCACCATCATGGCGCAGGTGGGCTCTTTCATTCCTGCAAGGAGCGCGGTCTTCGCGCCCGTCGATCGCATTTTCACGCGCGTCGGTGCGACGGATGATATTTCTACGGGTCAGAGTACCTTCATGGTGGAAATGCAGGAGGTATCCTACATCCTTAGGCATGCGACGAAGAACAGTCTTATCATTCTGGATGAGATCGGACGCGGCACGAGTACCTATGATGGTATGAGCATCGCGAAGGCGGTCGTGGAGTATATCGATCAGAAGATCCACGGCTATACGCTCTTTGCGACGCACTACCATGAGCTGTCCGATATGGCAGAGACGAGCCCGCGGATCAAAAATTACACGGTATCCGTCAAGGAACGGGGAAAGGATATCACCTTCCTGCGCCGTATCGTGCCGGGCTCGGCGGATCGGAGCTATGGGATCCACGTCGCACGCCTCGCGGGGCTTCCCGAGTCGCTTCTTGCCAGAGCCGATGAGATCCTTCTGGGGCTTGAGAAGGAGGATGGGAAGAGCCGTCCCGCTCCGGAGAAGCCGCAGGCAACAGCTGGCGCGATGGATCTTTTCAGCTCGCCCATCATTGACGAGCTTGCGCAACTGGATGTCATGAGCAAGACACCGATCGAAGCGATGGAGATCTTATTCCGGCTGAGCCGCGAAGCGAAGGAGGGACGCTGATGGCATTGATCCATGTACTCGATGAAGTGACGGCGAATCAGATCGCCGCCGGTGAAGTGGTGGAGCGTCCGGTGAACGCAGTCAAGGAAATGGTAGAAAATGCCGTGGATGCCGGCGCGAGCGATATAGAGGTGGAGATCGCGGACGGCGGACTCACCTACATCCGCGTCACGGACAATGGCAGCGGCATGTCGGCAGAAGATGCGAAGCTCTCCATCGTGCGTCATGCAACGAGCAAGATCTCAACGGTGGATAACATTTATCACATCGCCTCGCTGGGCTTCCGCGGAGAGGCGCTGGCGAGCATTTCTGCCGTCTCCCGCACGGCCATCACGACCCGGCGCCAAGAAGATGTGGAGGGAACGATCGTCGAAGTTGAGGGCGGGACAGTCAGCGAAGTGAAGCCGACCGGCGCACCAGGCGGCACGACGATCGAGGTGCGCGATCTCTTCTATAATGTGCCGGCTCGGAAGAAATTCCTGAAATCCGAACGGACCGAGGCCAGCCGCATCAATACGATGATGGGGAAGCTCGCACTCGCGAATCCGGATATTTCCTTCCGTCTCATCAATAATGGACGCACCGTCATTGAGACACCGGGGAACGATCGTCTCCTCGATGTCGTGTCTGCGCTCTACGGCACGAAGACCGCTGGCGAGATGCTCGAAGTCTCGGGGGAAAACGAAAGAGGCATCCTTTCGGGGCTCATTTCCAAGCCTTCGCTTTTGAAGAGCAGCCGCCAATACCAGACGATCATCATCAACCGCCGCGTCGTCGAGAACAGTGCGGTGTCGAAAGCTGTCGACAATGCCTATCACTCGCTGCTCCCTAAGAATGGATACCCGCTCCTTGTCCTCGCCTTCACTGTCGCTCCCGAGTCGATCGATGTGAATGTGCATCCGCAGAAGCGGGAGATCAAATTCTCTGATGAGCAGAGCATCTTCCGCCTCGTCTATCACAGCGTCCTTCAGTCGCTGACGACCAAGGATACGCCGGATGAGATCGCACGCGAAATGATCAAAGACCCGGGGCATCAGGTGGCAAAGGAGAGCGACTTTGACCTGACGTCTGTCAAGGTCGAAGAAGCGCACTTCGTGGGGCCTGACATCGGACTCACGGAAAAAGAAAAGGATCCCGCGCGCTGGGGAGAGCCGGGCGCAGCCTATGCAGCAGAAGAACGGCGTCCGATGCCCACCTGGCATCCGCAGGGAAAGCCGGCAGGAGAAAGGCGGGAGATCCACTTTACGCCCTCGATTTCCAAAGAGAAACTTTTCTCGAAGGAGTCCGTCTTCCCGGGCGTAACGCATGAAGAAGCACTTACGCCCGAGGTGCTTTTCGATGCGCCAAAGGCCGAAGAGCCGATCATCCCTTTGGGGCAGGTCGCCAAGTGCTTCATCCTCTGCCAGCGGGGGATGGATCTCTTCATCATCGACCAGCACGCGGCGCATGAGCGCGTCCGCTATGACCGTCTGGCGGCGCGCGCAGAGGGCATCCCGGTGCAGGAGATTCTGGTGCCTTATCTCCTCCATGCCGACTCTGAGGATCTCGCGCTCTTGGAAGAGCATGAGGCGGATCTGGCGCGTCTTGGCATCACCTTTGAGCAGGCAGGCCCGGATGTCATCCGCATCACGGGAAGTCCGGAGGATCTCTCGGAAGCGGACATGGACCGTGTGATGAAGGACATCACGCGCGCTTTCCATGAGAAGGACGTGCCTTCGCCGGAGACGATGCGCCATCGCATGATGGCGTATGCCGCCTGCCGCGGTGCGATCAAGCGCGGAGATCCCTTGAACATCCGGCAGATGAAAGAGCTCATCGTCGACCTCTTCCACACGAGCCGCCCCTTCGTCTGCCCGCATGGCCGCCCGACCATCGTGAAATTCACCCCCGAAGAGCTGGGAAGGCTCTTCAAACGCCCATGAGGACGGGCGTCACGACCATCCGCCATGCGGACTCCTCCATCGTCAAAGAGGCGAAGCGGCGCGGAGAAGCGCTGGGATTTCCCTACATCCCGCGCGGCGATACACTGGAAGAGATGACGGAGGAGACCGGGCTTTCCGGATTCCTCATTTACGGAAAGCAGCTCCCTCTTTACTGGTCTGACGGCGAGGAGTACCGCTTCCATTTGGGAACGGCGGTGCTAAGGACCACGCAGCTTCGAAAAGGAAATCCTGACCGCCTCTGCGCTCTCCTTCCGGCGGACGGTCCCTGTGATGTGCTCGACTGCACCTTCGGGCAGGCAGGGGATTCGAGTACGATGTCATGGTTTTTGACGGACAGAGGGCGTGTGACCGCGCTGGAAAAAAGCCCCATCCTCTATGAGGTAGGGCGCGCCGGCATCGCAGGCTACGAGGATAAAGACGAGAGCCTCACCGATGCCGTCCGGCGGATCCAGCTGATCCATGCCGACTATGTAGAGTATCTGGCAGGCTGCATGGATGACGCCTACGATGTCATCTATTTCGACCCCATGTTCCGCCATCCGGTGAAGCGCAGAGAAAATGATATGGAAGGCTTCCGGGCGGCAGCGGTGTATGACAGCCTGACGGCGGAGATCTTACGAGAAGCTCTCCGCGTCTGCCGGAGAAAGGTCATCGTGAAGGAGCGGCCCTTCGCGGGCATTTTCAGAGATCCCATCTTCACGAACGTCTTCATGAAAAGAGGGCAGTCGACCGCATATGGGGTAATAGAGAAGCGGTGACTGGTAGTTAGGAATTAGTGGCTAGGGATTAGGAGCCTCGAGTGACTAGTGACTGGTGACTAAATACTAACTTCGGGCATCGCCACTACCTGTACCTTGCGGCGTTTCTATATTTTTATGCGCCTTTATGCGCCGCGCCAGCACTCCTCACTCCTAATTCCTAACTGGCGAGCAAAGCTTTCATCCACAAACAAGGGGCGGCACGCCCCATGGGCTAAACCCGAACCCCGAAGTTTGAAAGCAGAGATGAGGGATTAGACTAAAAGACTAGGAGACATTAGACATCAGAAGTCAGACATCAGACATCTGACTTCTAAAGTCTCCAAGTCTTGGGCATTGCCCCATACATATTCGCGGCGAAGCCGCCACCACCATCCCTAATCCCTAGTCACCAGTCACTAGTCCCTAGTTACTATTTCACCCCGAAAGGAGCTTCACCATGCCCAAAGAAAAACTCATCACCATCCTTGGCCCGACGGCTTCAGGAAAGACGGCGCTCGGCGTGTACCTCGCAAAAGCGCTGGGCTCGGTCGTGATCTCCGGAGATGCCTTTCAGGTGTACCGCCGCATGGATATCGGGACAGCGAAGGTGACGAAAGAAGAAGCAGAGGGCGTACCCCATTTCCTCGTGGACTGCCTGGAGCCGACGGAAAGCTACTCGGCTGCGGATTTTCAGGAAAAAGCGAAGGCTATCATCCATGAAGAAAATGAGAAGGGCCGCATCCCGATCGTCGTCGGCGGGACAGGGCTCTATATCCAGTCGCTTCTGGAAGGCTACGAATTTCTTCCCAAGGTCGGGGGAAGGAGCCGCTGGGAGCATCTCCTTGCCGAAGAGGGGAAGGAAGCACTCATCGAAGAGCTTCAAAAGCGGGGCGCAGATGTGCCGATCGACCCGCAGCGCATGGTGAGGAAGCTCGAGCTTCTCTCTTCCGGAAACAAGGATAGAGAGGCGGGCAAAGCCCACACGCTCATCTATGACGGCCCGGTTTTGGGAATTGCTATGGACAGGGCGATATTATATGATAAAATAAATAAGCGGGTCCACCAGATGATGGAAGCAGGACTCTTAGAGGAAGTCAGGTCACTTTTGGAAACGGGCGTTCCGGAAGCTTGCCAGGCCATGAAGGGCATCGGCTATCGCGAGATGATCCCTGTGGTTCGCGGTGAGCGCACGCTGGAAGAAGCTGAGGAGCTGATCCAGAAGAATACCCGGCACTTCGCCAAAAGACAGCTGACCTGGTACAGACGAATGCCATATATTCACTGGGTGGAAAAAACACCATCAGACGGAGACATATGGTACAGGGAAATCTTAGCCTATGTCATTTCACAAGTTAGAGGAGAATCACAAGATGGAAGGTAAAATGAATCTGCAGGACACATTTTTGAATGAAGCAAGAAAGGAAAACGTGCCAGTCAGCATCTTCCTGATGAATGGTGTCCAGCTCAAGGGCAAAGTGAAGTCCTTCGACAGCTTTACCGTGCTTTTGGTCAGCGAAAACCGCTCTCAGCTGATCTACAAGCACGCTATATCTACAATTCAGAGGATTTAAACGATAACAATGGATAAAAAACTGCAACAGATCAAAAACGAGGCGCTCGAACTTTGTGCGCCTGTTTTTCATGAGATGGAAGAAATTTCCCTCTATAACACGCAGAAGGTACTCGAGGCTTTCCGTAAGCATCACCTCTCTGCCTATCATTTTGCGCCATCCTACGGCTATGGCTATGATGATCCCGGCCGCGGCAAGCTTGAAGAGATCTGGTGCGACGTTTTCAAATGCGAGGCGGCTCTTGTCCGTCCGCAGTTCGTCTCCGGCACCCATGCCTTAGGCACCGTACTCCTCGCCCTCCTCGAACCGGGCGATACCATGCTTTCCGCTGTCGGCACTCCCTATGACACCATGCAGAGCGTCATCGGCATTTCCGGCAACGCTCCTGGAAATCTGAAGTCCCGCGGTGTCCATTACAAGGAAGTGCCGCTCAAAGACGACACCTATGATCTGGAAGGCATCGCCGCCATGGTCGATGAGCACACCAAGCTCGTAGAAATCCAGCGTTCGCGTGGCTACAGCCTCAGAAACTCCCTCTTCCCGGAAGACATCAGGAAGATCATCGACGCCGTCAAAGCAAAGAATCCGAAGACCATCTGCTTCGTGGATAACTGCTACGGCGAATTTACAAACAAAGAAGAACCGATCGAGCTCGGCGCAGACATCACCGCCGGCTCCCTTATCAAGAATGCCGGCGGTGGATTTGCTCCGACCGGTGCCTACATCTGCGGCAGAAAAGACCTCGTCGAACGCTGCGCGCACCAGCTCACTGTCCCTGGCCTTGGGGACGAGATGGGCTCCTACGCGGCTTCCTATCGGCCCTTCTTCGAAGGCCTCTTCCTTGCGCCGCATATGACCCGTCAGGCTGTGATGGCAGCGGAATTCTGCGCCGCCGTCTTCCAGAAGCTCGGCTTTGCCGTGACGCCGGAGCCGGGGCATCTCCGCACTGACCTCATCACGACGGTCGCTTTGAACAGCGAAGAAAACATGTGCCGATTCGCCGAAGCCATCCAGAGCTGGTCGCCTGTCGACTCCGACGCGACCCCGGTGCCCGGCCCGATGCCCGGTTACGTCGATCCCATCCTCATGGCAGCAGGCACCTTCGTACAGGGCTCCACGATCGAAATGTCCGCTGACGGTCCTGTCCGTCCGCCGTATATCATGTACTTCCAGGGCGCTCTCACCTTCGAGCATGCCGTCCTTGCCGTCATGGGCGCGGCAGAGAAGATCATGGGAAAATAGTGACTGGTGACTAGTAGCTAGGGATTAGGACGATACGGGATGACCGCAGTCGCCATATATCTTTCATAACATAACAAAAGCGCGCTTCCGGTGATTCGGGGCGCGCTTTTTGGCTGTGAATGATTTTCCCTTTTCATCAGGACGGGGAACCGCGCCAGCGGCGCTCGGGTGCTTATGTGAGAGCCACTATATTTGCAGACGCATTTCCTGTTTGGCTCAGCCGTCTTTCATACCGCAGGTACCCTATCCGCCCCTTCGGGGCACCTTCCCCTCGAGGGGAAGGCTGAATCGATGTGCGAAGCCGCCACATTCATTTCTCATTCGAACAGTGCTTTCACCCACAATCAAAGGACGACACGTCCCACCGGTTAACTACCAATCCCTCACCACTAAGCCCTGCCCACCGCGAATCTTTTATGATACAATGAAAAGCAAATCACATCCGCAATGACGGAGGAAAGAGGAATGTAAATGGGAAAACAAATCCTTCTGGTCAATGATCTTCCCGGCTACGGCAAAGTGGCACTGGCGGCGATGATGCCGGTCCTGGCGCACATGGGTCACATCACCTACAATCTGCCGACGGCACTGGTATCGAATACACTGGACTACGGGAAATTTGAAATTCAGGACACCACGCACTTCATGAGGAACACACTCAAGGTCTGGCAGGAGCTCGGCTTTACCTTTGATGCGATCTCCACAGGTTTCATCGTCTCCCACGAGCAGGCAGATCTGATTTCCTCCTACTGCTGCGAGAAGAGAAAAACAGGGACGAAGATCTTTGTCGATCCCATCATGGGTGACGAGGGGCATCTATACAACGGCCTCACCGAAGACACCGTGAAAGAAATGCGGGAGCTTGCGAGAAATGCGGATTACATGGTGCCGAACTATACGGAAGCCGCCCTCATCGCAGGCGTAGCATACCAGGCAGAAGGCCTCACGTGGGAAGAGGCGAAAGCACTCTTGAACAAGCTCCATGCCATGAGTCATGGCTCGGTCATCATCACGAGCGCGAAGGTCGACGGGGAAGACGCCGTCGCAGGCTATGATGCCGCGCGCGACGAATATTTCCTCCGTACCTTCACCATGGTGCCGATCCGCTTCCCGGGGACGGGCGATATTTTCTCTTCCATCTTCATGGGAGAAATCCTGAACGGTGAGCCGCTCATCCGCTCCGTCGAGAAAGCGATGGGCGCGGTGAAGCTCCTCATCATGAAAAACAAGGACAGTCAGGATACCTTCAAAGGGATCGCCATTGAAAATTCGCTGGAGGTGCTGGACTGATGCCAAGAAGACCGAAGATCCGCATCACGCTCGTCGATCGCAAAGGCCCCTGTCCCTGCCACCGCGGACACCGCGTGGGGGACTCGTGGGATTTCGACAAGGATAGAGGAAATCTCTGCCCCATGGCGATGCACGTCGCCTTCCCCTACGTCGACATCCTCCGCTACGGCGGCGAGATTCCCCAGCGCGGCGAGGAGAAAGGCACCGCCCTCTTCTGCTGCCCCGACGTCGATACGATCAATGTGTTTAAGATAGAGAAATTGAGTGACTAGGGATTAGGAGTGACTGGTGACTAGTGACTGGCGACTAGGAGACAAAGAGACCAGAAGACATTAGACTCTCCCATATCGTCATTTCGAGCGAAGCGAGAAATCTTCTTTGCAGACCGATAAACGAAGGATGTTTGAAAGTAGAAATACGTAGCACCGAGGCGTCGTTTCCGTATGAGTGCCTATGTGATACTGACCGCAGTGCAAGGGAAACGCTGATTAAATCGCAGAGTCAGATTTCATATGGATTTTTATACATAGCTTCGTCATCATCTTCCTTACATAGCTCGCTATTCGCGTCAGATGATTCCTTGCTCTGTATAAAAATCCAAGAATGAAATCTGACAACGATTTAATCAGTGTTTCCCTAGAAAGATCCCTCGACTACGCTCGGGATGACGATACGGGAAAGGGATACTCTCAAAAGCTTGCAAGCAGGGATTAGGAGTGACTAGTGACTAAAATTTTACTTTCGGACATCACCCTATTTATACTCCGCGGCGTTTAGATCCTTCGACTCAGCTGCCATTATTCAGATAAGCGTTTCCCTAACATACAGCTTTTTTCTCCGCTCAGGATGACGAAAAGCGCCGCACTATCCCCGCCCCACCTATAGAACCCGCTGAACCTCTTTCGCAAACAATCAAAAGGGGGCACGCCCCGGGCTAACCCTGAATCCCGAACCCGATTTCCAACCACCCAAAGGAGCCAAACCTATGAAAGAACAGATGAAATTCGTCCGCAAATTGCCGGAACCGATCGAAGTGCAGCAGGAGATCCCGCTGCGCGCACCATACAGAAAGCTGAAAGCAGAAAGAGACCAAGCCATCGAGGACATCATGACCGGCAAAGACGACCGACTTCTCCTCATCATCGGTCCCTGCTCGGCGGACAATGAGCCTGCCGTCCTCGACTACTGCACGCGCCTTGCGAAAATCGCTGACGAAGTGAAGGACAAGCTCTTCATTGTGCCAAGAGTCTACACGAATAAGCCGAGAACCATCGGTAAAGGCTATAAAGGCATGCTCCACCAGCCGGATCCCGAGGGCAATGAGAACATGATGGAAGGCATCAAAGCCATCCGCCGCATGCACGTTCACGTCATCGAAGAGACCGGCTTCACCTGCGCCGAAGAGATCCTCTATCCGGAAAACCACCGCTACCTCTCCGACCTCCTCTCCTACGGCGCGATCGGCGCGCGTTCCGTCGAGGACCAGCTCCACCGCATGATCGCAAGCGGCGCCGGTATCCCTGTCGGCATGAAGAATCCGACCTCCGGCGACCTCTCCGTCATGATGAACTCCATCGAAGCTGCGCAGAATGAGCAGGACTTCCTCTTCCACGGCTGGGAAGTCCACACCACGGGAAATCCGCTCGCTCATGCCATCCTCCGCGGCTACGTGAACCATTTCGGCACCAGCATGCCGAACTACCACTACGAGAACCTGAAGAAGGTCCTCGACCTTTATGGAGAACGTACCCTCACCAACCCTGCTATCGTCGTCGATTGCAACCATAACAATTCCGGCAAGAAATACATGGAGCAGATCCGCATCGCTAAAGACGTCATGGCCAGCCGCCGCTACTCCTCTGACGTCGCCGGCATCGTGAAAGGCCTCATGATCGAGAGCTACATCGAAGATGGTAGCCAGAAGATCGGCGAAGGCGTCTACGGCAAATCCATCACCGACCCCTGCCTCGGCTGGGAAAAGAGCCGCGCCCTTATCCTCGAGCTCGCAGAACTTGTGTGAGAATACAGGTTTGGCGGGGCTGATGCGGCACCTTGTGTGCCAGTGCAGACCTGAGGCTTCAGAGTGTTTCCCTAGAGCGAAGTTTAGCCGTACTTGTACGACATGAACTGTGAAATGCGCTGGTGCCAGATTGCAGGGAATGCCTTCATGGATACAGTGAAACGGTATGCTGCATCTTTGTGATGGGGAAGTGACTTTTTTCCAAAGGAAGAAGGTCACTTTTTTTACGTTCCCGTAATTCTATGTATAGAAGCGGGAGAGTGTTTCCCCGCGTGTATTCACTTTGACATGTTGGGGAAAGAGGCACTCCCGTTTCGCTGCCTTCCCCATTGGGGAAGGGGGACCGCGCCAGCGGTGGATAGGGTTCTATAGTAAATCGTCGGTTTGAGATTCTCTTTCGCACTCTCTTTCATACCGCCAGTGCCCTATCCGCCCCTTCGGAGCGCCTTCCCCTAGAGGGGAAGGCTATTCATAGCAAGCGGAGAAGCCGCCATCACCATTCCGATTCCTCATTCGCGCAGGGCTTTCATCCGCAATCCATGGGCGATCCGCCCACGAGCTAACCCTGAACCCTATTTCCAATTTCCCAAATCCGTAGTATAATATGCATACGTCATCTCATAAGTACATGATAGAATGATATATGGGAATAATTCTATATCAATGCCAGAAAATGAAGCAAAGGAGTGTAGAAGAATATGGCAATCAAGACAAGAAAAGTAGGAATCATCGGTGCCGGCAATGTCGGCTCTCATCTGGGACTGCAGCTCGCGGTACAGGGGCTGGCGGATGAAGTCGTTTTCTACGACGTGAATAATGACAAGGCGATGGGCGAATCCCTCGACCTGATGGATGCGGTCAGCTACCAGCCGCATCATTTCGAAGCGTATGCAGGTACGATCGATGACATGAAGGATGCAGACATCATGATCAATGCATCCGGCAAGCCTCGTCTGCCGGGACAGACCCGCCTTGATATGATGGATGGCGGCATCGCGACGACGAAGGAATTCCTGCCGCTCATCGAAAAGTCCGGCTTTGACGGGATCATCATCTCGATCTCCAATCCATGCGATATCATCGCAGAATATATCCAGTACAAGCTGGACTATCCGAAGAATAAGATCATCGGCTCCGGCACGGCGCTCGACTCCGCTCGTCTGCAGTACCAGCTGTCTGACCAGCTGAAGATCAACCGCCGCTCGCTCACGGCGTACCTCTTGGGTGAACACGGGGACTCCAGCATGATCCCGTGGAGCCATGTCACGGTCGCCGGCAAGAAGCTGGATGAACTGCTCGCTGAAAAGCCGGAGCTTTACAAGATGGATCCGAAGGATGTCATCCTGGAAAAGGTACACCGTGAAGGCTATGTGGAAAATACGACCAAGGGCTGCACGGAATTCGGTGTCACGTCCGCAACGGCAGAACTGGTTCGTGCGATCTACCACAATGAACACAAGGTGCTGCCGGTCTCTGTATACCTCGATGGCCCGTACGGCATCAAAGACAGCTTCGCTTCTGTACCGGTCAAGATCGGCAAGGATGGCGTAGAAGACATCATCGAGCTCCATCTGACGGATGAAGAAAATGCGGAACTCCAGGCTTCTATCAAAGTACTGAAGGAACATTTTGCAAGAGCACTGACGCTGTAAGAGCATGAAAAGGACGTGTGAGAGATCGCATGTCCTTTTTTTATAGGAAGGCGAGCGGATGGTGCATAACGCATAAAGGAACAGAGGCGCCGTTTCTAGGAAAGGAATTTTGCCGTATATCCGCACCATGCGCTGCACCCATAGGGCCTGCAGGAACCGTTTCTCTAAATTTTCTTTCCAAACGACCTTGCTATCACTCGTCCTTTATGATAAAATACTTTGGTATGAATAATGCAGACGGGAGGTGAAACCATTGCCACAGATTAAATCCAATATGAAAAGCATGAGACAGGACGCTGCTAAGAAAGCTGCTAACGCTGCTGTTAAATCCCAGATTCACGGCGCTATCAAGAAGGCTGTCGCTGCTGCTAACTCTGAAAATAAAGACGAAGCTTTTCGTGCTGCTGTAAGCATCATTGACAGCGCTGCTAAAAAAGGCGTGATCCACAAGAATGCTGCTGCTCGTAAAAAATCCCGTCTGAACGCAAACGTAAATGCTGCTATCGCTGCTGAAAAAGCTGCAGAAGCTAAAGAAGCTGCTGCTGAAGCTAGAGAAGAAGCAAAAGAAGCTTACAAGGAAAAGATGGAAGAAAAGGCTTAATTTTCCGAGGAAGAAATCCCATGGTTTTAGGACTGTGGGATTTTTTTATTGGGAAAGGGAGGCGCGAAAATGGTGCGGGCGAGATTCTTCAGTCAACGTTTTCTTGCCGTAGCCTTCAGGCTCCGCTTTCCCTCTTGGCCCTTGCTTATCGGCGCCAAACCTTGAAACCCTGTCCCCCTCTTTAGTACAATAGAGCAAAAGGAGGAGATATCAAGTATCTGATTTTATAGGCCAATATGTATATTGGTGATACAATGTGTTTATGGAGGTTAAAGCCATGAACACATCAAATATTACTAATTACAAGCCTAAAGAATTTGCAGAGTTTCTCAATGGCACAGTCAAGACACTTCAACGCTGGGACAGTAAGTATTCTTCATGTATTTTCATGTAGGCTGTATGGCTTACGAAAATACAAAAAACAGATTGAGGGGGGATGAGACTATTGCTAAAGGCGTTCAAAACGGAGATAGCCCCCACTGAAGGACAGAAAACCAAAATCATTCGTTCTATCGGCGTGGCTAGATTTCTGTATAACCAATATATCGCCTACAATCGCTGTCTGTATAAGATGTATCAGCGTGGCATGCTTGACGAAAAACAGAAACGTTTTGTTACTGCCAACGATTTTGACAAGTATGTTAATCATAAGCTGAAAAAGGAACTGCCATGGATTGATCAGTGCGGCTCTAAGGCACGTAAGAAAGCCTTAGTAAACGCTGAACAGGCATTTCGGCGGTTCTTCTCTGGTACGTCTGGGTTTCCGAATTTCAAAAAGAAAGCGAATCAGGACGTAAAGCTGTATTTTCCCAAGAATAATAATGGCGACTGGACGATATGGCGACATAAACTAATGATACCTACGCTAAAACAAGTCAGACTTAAAGAGTTTGGCTATTTGCCTGTGGGTGCTAAAGTCACCAATGGTACAGTATCTTATGTGGCTGGACGGTTTTATGTCTCCGTTGTGGTGGATATTGACGAAAAATCCAAGTATAACAAGGATTTGGAAGCATCGTATCATACGGTGACGGATGGTGTGGGCATAGATTTAGGCGTGAAAGATCTTGCTATTGTCAGTGATGGCAAAGTTTTCAAGAATATCAATAAGAGTTCAAAGGTCAAACTACTGGAGAGACGGCTTCGGAGAGAGCAGAGGTGCCTTAGCCGTAAATATGAGTTTATAAAAAAGGAAGGTGGTAAGACTGCTACTGCCTCTGCAAACATAGAAAAACAAAAGTTAAAGGTACAGATGCTTTATCAGCGTATAACAAAAATCCGAGAGGATTATGAAAACAAAACGGTTCACGAAATAGTGAAGCAAAAACCACGCTTCATTACGGTGGAAGATTTGAATGTTAAAGGTATGATGAAGAATCGGCATTTAGCAAAAGCTATAGCGGCACAGAGATTCAATCATCTGTTAGCCAAGCTAAAACGCAAAGCAGAAATAATAGGGATTGAACTTCGGGAAGTTGATAGATTCTATCCCAGCTCCAAGTCCTGCCATTCTTGCGGACATATACATAAAGGTTTGAAACTCAAAGACAGAGTGTATGTTTGTCCAAAATGTGGTTATACAGCGGATAGAGACTACAATGCTTCGCTTAATTTGCGGGATGCTAAAGAATATCGGATAGCTTAATAACAAAAGTTCCGATATATGTACCGATGGCTAGTCGGGAATTTACGCCTTTGGAGTGCTGCACAAACGCTAGTAGCTTGCCCCTTTGGGACAGCGAGAGCGAGCATGATGAACAAGGAATTTTTCTAAGACATATACACTTTTGTCTATGTTTTTAGTAGCAGGTACGAGCTATGTTTGTCGGTGTAGATCTGGTGAAGATTGCGCGGTGGGAGCGGATCCTTGAGAAATTTCCCCGCCGCACGGAGAAGATATTCACGGAAGAGGAGATCGCGCATTGCGAGAAGAAAGGGAAAAAGCGTGCGGAGTCGTATGCAGCGCTCTGGGGCGCGAGAGAAGCGGCAGGGAAGGCACTCGGGATCGGCATCTTCGGCTCGGCGTGGCAGGATGCGTATGTGACCTGGGGCGAGTGGGGGCAGCCGATGCTTCACCTCGCAGGGACGTTTGCCAAGCGGGCAGAAGAGCTTGGCATTACGGAGATGTCGATCTCTATTTCACATGAAGAGGAGATGGCGATCACGGTGGTCGTCATGGCAGGAGGTCATCATGAAGTACATCACGACGGCTGATGAGTCGCGCTCGCTCGACAGGGAAGCAATGAAGAACTACGGATTTCCCGAAGCGGTGCTGATGGAGAATGCGGGGCGCGATGTGGTATCGCTCATTCAGCCGGAGATTGATTGGAAGGGAAAATCTGTGGTGGTGGTCTGCGGGACGGGCAACAATGGCGGAGACGGCTTCGTCATCGCAAGGTATTTGTGCGCGCTGACCGCAAGTGTCGCGGTGCTCTTGTGCGGCAATGAGGCGCATATGAGTGAAACGGCACGTCTGTATCGCCGGATCGTTGAAAGAATGGGGGTGCAGGTCATCCCTATCAGTGAGGATACGGACTGGGAGACGCCTTTGGAAAGCGCGGATGTCATCGTGGATGCGCTGATCGGTACGGGGCTTTCCCGAGAGGTCAGCGGCGTGAAGGCTGAGGTCATAGAGATGATGAATGCGTCGCATGCGTCGGTGGTCTCTGTCGATGTACCGAGCGGTCTGTCTTCGGATACGGGAGAGCCTATGGGGCTTGCCGTCATGGCAGATTACACAGTGGCGCTGGAGTCGTACAAGCGCTGTCATGTGCTTTCTCCGGGGCATGAGTACTGCGGCAAGGTGCTCTATAGCGCGATCGGTCTTCCTGCGGCTGTGGGCCGCTCTCTTCCCGTGAGCCTTATCGAAGAGAGAGAGGTGGGAAATCTGCTGCCTTTAAGGGAGCGCATGTGTCATAAAGGAAAGAATGGATTCATCGGCATCATCGCCGGCTCTGCCGGCATGGAGGGGGCGGCGCTCCTCGCCGGACAGGGCGCGCTTCATGCCGGGGCAGGCAAGGTGGCTGTCGTGACTGTGCCAAAGGCGGCTGTGATAGCGGGCAAGGTGCCCGAGCTCATGGTTTCGTCCGTGGGGGATTCGGATTTCTTCACGTCTGCTATGGCAGAGGAAGTCCTCCAAAAGGCAGAGGCCTATGATGTGCTCGCCATCGGCCCGGGGCTTGGCCGTGACGCAGAGACGCAGCGCTTCGTGAAGGAGATCCTCACACGCTGGAGGAAGCCGATCATCGTTGATGCAGATGCGCTGTATGCGGTGAAAGAGATGGAGATTGATCTCGCCCGCTGCCCCGGGCAGCTGATCCTGACGCCGCATGTGGGGGAATTTGCTCATCTCACAGGAAGGACAGCGGCTGATGTGGAAAGAGAGCGTATCGATGGCGCGATCGCTTTTGCGATGGATCGGGAGGTGACGCTCGTCCTGAAGGGCATGCCGACCGTCATCGCCGCGAAAGATGGTTTCGCTTATGTGAATGAGACCGGAAATCCCGGCATGGCGACAGGCGGTATGGGCGATACCCTGACAGGGATCATTGCCGCTCTTGTCGGGCAGGAGATGGATCCGGGGCCGGCTGCGATCTGCGGCGTCTATCTTCATGGCCTTTCAGGCGATCTCCTTGCGAGAGAGACACCTGTCGGCTATACTGCGAGCGATGTGGCAAGGATGGTGCCGAGGGCGAGGGAAATGGTGACTGGGGACTAGTGGCTAGTGACTGGTAGCTAGGGATTAGGGAAACACTGAACTCGTTGCACCTATTTTATAAAAGGAGACTTATATGTTATCCATCAAACAGATCTGGAAATACCTTCTGGCCATCGTACTCACGCTTACGGTCGGACTGGCGGTAGCGGGCTGCGGCAGTGGCGCGGCAGCTTCGTCCTCTGCGGCTTCGAAGGTGAAGAGCAGTGAGGCGAAGAGCGGGAAGGCTCTCACGGTACGTATGCTCGATATCGGACAGGGAGATGCCTGCCTGCTGGAGAAGGATGGAAAATTCGTCTTGATCGACAGCGGAGACATTGAGCACCGTGACACCATCGTGGCACTGCTCAAAAAGTATCACGTGAAGAGTCTCTCCAAGGTCGTGATCACGCATCCGCATGCCGATCATCTGGGCGGGATGCAGGCCATTTTCAAAAATTTCAAGGTCGAAGCCATCTATGATGACGGCATGCCATCCGGCACGGCGTCTTACAAGAACTATCTGAAAGCCATCAAGGCGAACCAGATCCCCTATAAGGCGCTGAAAGCGGGCGATGCGCTTACCTTCTTCGATGGCGTCACCTACAAGGTACTCGGGCCGGTCAAGGTCATCAAGGACCAGAAGGGAAATTCGGACTTCAATAACAATTCCATCGTCGGCAGGCTCTCTTATGGCAATTTCTCCATGATGTTCACCGGCGATGCGGAAAAAGAGGAGGAAGCATCCATCCTTGCTGACCGGGGAACGCTCAAGAGCGATGTGCTGAAGGTCGGCCATCACGGCAGCCGCACGTCGACATCTCCGGACTTTTTGCGGGCTGTCTCACCGAAGGAGGCTTTCATTTCCTGCGGACTGAACAATGACTATGGACATCCGCATAAGACGACCGTAGCGAAGCTTGAAAAAGCCAAGGTCCACATTTACCGTACCGACCGCGACGGCATGCTGACCCTGACCACCACGGGGGACGGCTACAAGATCACAAAGGAGCGCTAAAATGAAAAAGGAACTGACACTGGACCGCATCGAGGAGAAGAAGGCGGTCTTCCTGACGGAAGAGGAAGAGGAGATCCGGCTGCCCGCCGCCTGGTTTGAGGATCTCCACGAAGGCATGGCGATCGATATGAGCCTTGCAGAAAATGAAGACAGGGAAGCCGCTTCGCTCCAAGAAGCGGAGGATCTGCTGGCTGAAATCAAAAAGATGAATGGGGGTGACTAATGAGGAATGGGGAATGAAGGTGGCGGCTTCGCTGCGAGTATATATGGGGCGATGCCATGCGTCGGCATTTCAGTCACCGGTCACTCGAGGTTCCTAATCCCCAGCTACTAATCCCTAATCCCTGCTTTCAAACTTCAGGTTGACGGGTTCAGGTTTGTGGTGCGGCGCACAAATCAAAAGCGCCGTAAGTTTGAAAGCAGGGATAAGTGGCTAGGGATTAGGGACTGGGGATTAGGGAAACGCTGATTAAATCGCAGAGTCAGATTTCACAAGAATTTTTATACATGGCTTCGTCATAACTTTCCTTAAATAGCTCGCTATTCGCGTCAGGTTATTCCTCGCTATGCATAAAACTTCAAGAGTAAAATCTGACAACGATTTAATCAGTGTTTCCCTGGAACTCCTGAACCCGACGACCGGAACCATCACTACAGCCCCTTCTGCTCGATGCCGCTGACGAGGTAGCCCAGATGGGTCGTGGCATTCAAAGTGACGAGACGCCAGATGCCGTGGTCACATTCGACGACATTGATGCAGGCATTGTCCTGCTTGATCTGCCAGAAGTGGCTCATCGGAAGGCCCAGAAGGTCGCAGAGGATGGCTTTGTTCACGGCGTCGTGTGCAGCGACGAGGACGGTTTCTCCATCATATTTCTCAGCGTACTCGTCGAAGGCTTCACGGACGCGTTTTCTGACGTCTTCAAGATTTTCCCCCTCGGGCATCTGCACACGTTCGGGGCGGGTGTGCCAGAGGTGAAATTCTTCCGGATAGCGCGCTTCGATCTCATCCGCGTGGATGCCTTCCCACAGGCCGTGGCTGATTTCCGTGAGGCGCGGGTCTTTGGCTACAGGGAGGTGATGGTAGTCCGCAGCGAAGCGGCAGGTGTCGTAAGAACGGGAGAGTGGGGAGGAAATCGCGCGGTCGATATGGATGTCCTTGAGCGCGAGTGCGGCAGCCTTTCCCTGCTCTATGCCGCGAGGAGAAAGCGGTGTGTCTTCCTGCCCTTGGTAGCGGCCTTCGATATTCCAAGTGGTTTCTCCGTGGCGAAGAAGAATGATACGGATCATGAGAGAGTCTCCTTTTTGGGGGTTCAAGGTTCAGGGTTGTGGTGGCGGTTTCGCCGCGAATATATATGGGGCGATACCCGAAGGTGGCATTTCAGTCACCAGTGACCAGTCACTAGTCACTTATCCCCGCTTTCAACCTGAACCCATCAACCTGAACCCATTCCCCTTAATGTTCGCAGTGAATGACTTTTACGTCGTGAATGCCGTCGATGTTCATGAGGGCAGGGAGGACCGCAGTCGGGATATCTTTATCGACGGCGACAGCCATGACATTCGTGCCTTTGTCTGCGGAGGCACCGACCTGCATGCCGTTGATATTGATGCCTGCACTGCCAAGGACGGAAGCGACCTGACCGATCATGCCCGGCTTGTCTTCATGCGGGGCGATGATGATGCAGCCTTTCGGTTCGAAGTCTACGCGGAAGTGGTCGAGGGAGACGATCTTGGCATCCTTGCGGTCGAAGAGGGAACCGGTGATGCGGTGCGTGCCCTTGTCGGTGTCGATGGTGAGGGAAATGGTATTCGTATAGTAGTGACCTTTTTTCGCTTTCACTTCACGGACATCGATGTGGCGTTCTTCTGCGATGCCGCGGGCATTGACGAAGTTGACGGTCTGCTGGAGAACCGGCGAGAGGAGGCCTTTCAGGACAGCTGTGGTGAGCGGTGCGGTCTCGGTGTCTGTGAGTTCGCCGGTGTATTCGATATTGACGGTGGAAATGCGGCCGCCTGCGAGATCGATGGCGATGTTGCCCATGCGTTCGCAGAGATTGAAGTACGGCTGGATGACATGCAGGGTGGCTTTGGTGATCGGGGAGGCATTGACGGCGGTAGCGACGGGTTCACCGTGGAGCGCCTGGGCGACGCCGACAGCGACATCAGTGGCAACGCCGGCCTGGGCTTCTTTCGTGGAGGCACCGAGGTGCGGGGTGAGTGCGACATTCGTCATGCCGAGGAATGGATTATCTTCCGGTTTCAGCGGTTCATTCGGCCATACGTCGATGCCAGCCCCGGCTACTTTGCCGGATTTCAGTGCGTCGGCGAGCGCTTTGATGTCGACGACGGCGCCGCGGGACGCATTGACAAGGCGGACACCGTCTTTCATTTTTGCGAGTTCTTTCTCGCCGATCATGCCGCGCGTTTCGTCCGTGAGCGGGGTATGCAGGGTGATGTAGTCGGATTCTTTGAGGAGGGTATCCAGATCGACAAGTTCGACGCCGAGCTGTTTGCCGCGCTCTAAGGTGATATAGGGATCGTAGCCGATGGTTTTCATATTGAATGCCTGCAGGCGTTTGGCCACATTCGAACCGACGCGGCCGACACCGATGATGCCGACGGTCTTATTCAGGAGCTGGATGCCGGTGAAGCTCTTTCTGTCCCAGCGGCCTTCCATGATGGACTGGTGTGCCTGCGGGATATGGCGGGTCATCGAGAGCATGAGGGCGATGGTGTGCTCGCAGGCTGCGATGGTATTCGATTCCGGCGTATTCACGACAGTGATGCCCTTCTTGGTGGCCTCGGCGATATCAATGCCATCGATACCGACACCGGCGCGGCCGATGACCTTCAGGTTCTTGGCTGCATCGATGACGGCCTTGGTGACTTTCGTCTGGCTTCTTGTGATGATGGCATCATAGTCTCCGATCACTTGGCACAGCTCTTCTTCTTTCATGTTCGGCTGGATGTCGACAATAAATTCTTTTTCCAGGATTTCTTTTGCTTCTTTGGCAACGTCTGCGGTGATGAAAATTCTAAACATAGTTTTTTCTCCTTTATCTTTATCAAACGTTTAGGTGTACTGTTGCGGACTCAGGTGGAAAATTAGGAATTAGGAATTGGAATTAGGAATTGGAATTAGGAATGGCGGTGCGGCGCATAAAAATCAGAAGCGCCGCGGAGTTTTGATAGCTATTCGCGCCGTTGTCATCTCGAGCGTAGTCGAGAGATCCTCCTTGCAGAACGCTCATTGCCTGATGTGAGACGAGACAGCACCAGGACATCGTTTTTCCTCGACGCATACATGCTGATTCCCGCAGTGCAGTAAAGATCCCTCGGCTACGCTCGGGATGACGATGCC
>OLNV01000696.1_pt1 | contig 25051 bp, 24 predicted proteins | sample 1672891 | NCBI WGS metagenome assembly OLNV01 (sample SAMEA3136734, study PRJEB25190) | human gut metagenome | biome: human gut; feature: human-associated habitat; material: faeces | place: Austria | collected 2013 | reverse complement strand
GAAATGCGCCGGAAGCCGATTACCATGTCGCAGCGAATGGTTCTCAATAAGAAACGTGCGAGTCCCGTCGTCGGCAAAACGAACATGATTGTATGCATATGGCCGATATTCCAACGAGTAAGCCGATGTTCGTTTTGTTCGCAAATGTGAGGAGTACTCGCACAAACGCTATTGAGAACGATTCGCTGATACAGATAGCGGTAGACTATTACGACGGAGGCAGAAAGCAGGAACGGCTGGCGCAAGCATACTTCTATTGGGGATGTGTCTATCTGGAAAATAAAGAGTTTCCGAAGGCGATAAGCCTCTATCTGAAGTCGCTGGAACTGATACCAGAGAAGGACTCTATATTCGTGGCGATGCTGTACACCCATTTAGGGAGTTGCTATAGTGGACAAAAACTGCGCTCTATCGCAAGAGACATGTATAAAAAAGGGTATGCCTTTTGTGTGGGTAAAGATTCTGCCCGGGCTTGTTATCTCTTGAATGATATTGGAGATACTTTCTTGGTGGAATATCAATTGGATAGTGCTTTGGTCTATTATCAAAAAGCATTGGATGTTCTTAAAGCTTTAGGATATATGATCATAGATTGATAAATAAGCTGACGTTTAGCTGGATGAACGGGGGTAGATTTGCTACAGATGATGAAATGAATTGGTTGGTGTATGTACAGATATCTGTGTTGTGTCCAAGGCCCTGATCTTGAAAGCAAAGGATCCAGAGGCTCTTTTTTCAATCAGAGTATCATTTCCGGAAAGGTTCATCCGTTACATCTACAATCGTGGCTGCTTTGGGCAGAGGTCCCGGTCCTTGCCATTTGCAAAAAACTGTTACATTCCTGCTTACTCTTTTGGCGGTTATATGCTTTATTACTTGGCATTATGCAAGTTGCCGGATTTACCTGTCTCCAAGTAGCTCTTTGGCTGGAATAGTATTCTTTTCTGGCTTTTTTGCTCCGTTTATCGATGGAAATATAGGTTTTCAAAAAGATTGTCTTATATGAAAGTAGTCGTGGTATAATAAAGAGAAAAAACGGAATGGAGACAGACAATATGAGTAACGTACTGATCGTAATTGATATGCAGAATGATTTTGTGACTGGATCACTGGGAAATAAAGATGCACAGATGATCGTACCGAATGTTAAAGCTAAGATTAAAGAGTATGCAGATCGCGGAGACAGGATCATTTTTACAAGAGATACCCACGGGGAGAATTATCTGGATACACCAGAGGGAAAGAAGCTGCCGGTAAAGCATTGTATTAAGGGTACCGATGGATGGCAGATCGTTCCCGGACTGGAAACAGGAAATTGTGAATACATAGATAAACCCACGTTTGGCTGGATGAACTGGAACGGATTAGATGAAAAAGATGAACTGGAACTGATCGGTGTATGTACAGATATCTGTGTTGTATCCAATGCCCTGATCCTGAAAGCAAAGTATCCGGAGGCTGCAATCTCTGTAGATGCCAGCTGCTGTGCCGGAGTGACACCAGAAAAGCATAAAGCTGCATTAGAGACAATGAAAAGCTGCCAGATCGATGTTTGCGGAGAAGACAAATAAATGATTGATCCATGAAATAAATGTTTGTATGATCAAGAGGAACCACAGATGGAGAATTATATTTTAGAGGTGTGTGTAGACAGCGTAGAGTCAGCGTTGGCGGCAAAAAGGGGCGGTGCAACCCGCCTGGAATTATGCGCAAACCTTGTGATCGGTGGGACCACGCCGGGCTACACTTTATTTGAACAGGTCAAAGAGAAAACAGGACTTCCTGTCAGAGTATTGATACGTCCAAGATTTGGTGACTTTTTATACTCACACTATGAGTATGAGCAGATGCTTTATGATATCCGCTATTTTGCGCAGACCGGTGCTGATGGAGTGGTGATCGGAAGTTTAAAGGAAGATGGTACTCTCAATGAAGAACAGATGCGTGGGATGATCGAGGCAGCAGGAAACAGTGGGATCACGTTACATCGTGCGTTTGATGTATGCGCAGACCCGGTTGTCACATTACAAAGAGCAGCAGAGCTGGGAGTAGATACGATCCTGACATCAGGGCAGGAGGCAGACTGTGTTGCCGGATGTGAACTTCTTCGCAGGCTTGTACAGCTTTCTGCTGATAAGTGTGAGGGCATAGACAGCTACTGCAAACCTGCCATACTGGCTGGCGCAGGGGTCAGTTCAGCGAATATAGCAGAAATTGCTAAGATAACAGGAGCACACGCTTTTCATATGTCTGGTAAAAAGCTTTGTTTAAGCGGCATGCATTATAGAAATGAGCGGGTACATATGGGACTTAAAGAATTGAGCGAATTTCAGATCTATCGCACCGATGAGACAGAGATCAGAAGAGCAGTTGAAATTCTGCAATCCCTTTAAGATAAAATGATAGAGTTTCTGTTATGTATACGGAGATAATTTGGTAATGAGAAGAAAAGACAGAGAGATCTTAGATCTGGATAAAATTGAAAGCATTATTGCAGGTGCACGTTACATGCATTTGGGAATGTTTGATGAAAATTATCCCTATGTTGTGCCCCTTCATTATGGATATGAAATGAAAGATGGAAAACTGACATTTTATGTCCATGGAGCGAAGGAAGGGCATAAACTGGATTGCCTGCGAAAAAATGATCATGTTTTTGTAGAAATTGACTGCAGACTGGAGAAGAACATAGGATCAGCGAGAAAATGGCAGATGCTGTGACGGTAATCAAGGTGGATGTAGAGTCTTATACTGCAAAAGCCCGTGTAAGGTAATTGAAAAAGCAGGGGATCTGTAAAAATGAGATATGATTGTTAATAAGCTGAAGATAATGTTAACCATTTGCGATAACTGGTTGACATTATCTTTTCTTTTTGCTATACTCAAAGCGTTTTCGGAAACAGGTTATGTAAAAGATATAAAGAATATAAGGAAAGGACAATATAGCTGCAATGGAGTATACAAAGCGTCTGCTTGTATTAGAAGGTCTCCTTTCAACCCTTCCTGACTGTCAGGGCTGGATGATCGCAAAGTGCAGGTTTAGTCTTGGAAACAGGAAAATGAAAACTTCAGACCAGTTTCCTTTGCAGATATTAAAAAAGGACGGGAGGCTGGCAAAGATCCACATTTGTTCTTTTGCAGGAGAGGAAAAAGATCTTTTAGATGTGACTTTGATCAACCCGGGTCAGAGGATGACTTTGGGGAGCAGGGAAAATATGGAAACAGAAAAAGAAGATCATCTCTTTAAGGTCACCAGGGAGGAGACCGATCGCTATTTAAGGGAAGTAAAGGACCAGAATCCCATTCATCAGGGGGAAGGTGCTATTGTTCCGGGTTTTCTGATGGCGAATAAGATCTTAAAACAGTTATCACCCCAAATCCCTTTTCAGGCAGAGTTCCGTTTTCTTACCCCTCTGCAGATTGAAAGATCCGGGTGGCTTGAATTTTTATCTTCAGATGAAGAAAATGATCCGAAGATAGAAGCGGAAAAGGCATTAAAAAAGGTACAGAAAATCCATCTGAGGACGCCTCAAAATATTATTTTAAAAGCTGAAATTACAGAGTACAAAGAGTAGAAAGGAGCGGACAGCTATGAGTCAGACCGCATCAAAAACAGTTCACACAACGAAATCTTACAGTATTTGGAATATACGAAGCCTTACGATTATGGCTTTAATGACAGCACTTCTTATTGTTTCAACGTATATTAAAATACCGCTTCCCTTTTCAACAGCCAGTATTACAGCCCAGACTTTAATGGTAAACCTGATCGGTCTGCTCCTTTCTCCGTTACAGACTCTGGCAGTTATGGTCACATGGATCCTGTTAAGTGTTGTGGGAATTGGCGGATCTTTGGGAAAACTGTTAGGACCGGCAGGCGGATACCGTTATGGCAACCTGGTGGCAGCTGTTCTGATCTCCATGTTCTGCTGTAAAGTAAAGAAAGTAAGATGGCAGACTGCATTTATCATTATCGTAGGAATTCCGGTAATCTACTTATTTGGTGCAGTTCAGATGAAGTATGTGACCAATCAGCCATGGGGCGCTATTATGATCCAGGCAGTGCTTCCTTTTATTCCTCTTGATATTGTTAAATGTTTTGCAGCAGCAGGAATTGCAAAACCTCTTCGCAGACTGTTTCCAACAGACTAAAATGTTCAAAAAAGACCTGGGTATTAGATAGATAAGGGAGAGCAGACAATGGAAAATGTATGGATCCTTGGAGGACTTAGAAGTTTTATTGGTGTAAAAGACGGGATATACCGGCATATTCCGGCGGAAGTTCTGGGTGCCCAGGTCTTAAAAGAGATAAAAAACAGATTTTCATTAAAAGATGAAGAGATCGATTATATCATTGGCGGAAACGCAGTAGCAGGCGGGGGAAATATCACCCGCCTTGCTGCGCTTACAGCTGGTTTGGATGAAATGATACCGGCAGTTACTTTAGACCTTCAGTGCGGTTCCGCCCTGGAAAGTATTACTGCTGCAGCAGCGAAGATTGAAAGTGGTCTGGCAGATCTGGTGATCGCAGGAGGTTTTGAAAGTTCCTCCACCCAGCCGGTCCGCATGTGGAATTCCAATCATCCGGACTATCAGGAAGGAAAAAGCTATACAGTGGCAAAATTTATTCCTGACATTCAGGGAGAGCAGGTCATGCTAGAGGGAGCAGAAAAAACAGCTCTTACAGAAAATGTCACCAAAGCAGAAATGGATCCCTGGGTATTGTTAAGCCATAAAAGAGCTGCCCAGGCGGCAAAAGAAGGGATTTTATCTGATATCCAGTTTTCCATTGCAGACAGCAAAAAAGATGAAGGGATCAGACCTTCCATGAGCCAGAGACTCTTAGACAGGCTTCCCTGTTTACTGCCAGGCGGTTCGATTATAACAGCTGCCAATGCATGTCTGATGCATGACGGGGCAGCTTTTGTGGTCCTCTGTTCTGAAGCATACAGAAAAAAACATGGTCTGACGCCTCAGGCAGCGTTCCGTTTCGGCACAGCTATTGGCAGTGATCCTTTTATGAGTCCTAAAACAGCCGTTCTGGCGATCCGCAAGCTGTTAAAACAAACCGCTCTTTCTATAGATGAGATCTACAGTCTGGAAGTGAATGAAGCCTTTGCAGTGATCGATGTACTTTTAGAGCGGGAGTTCCCTGGAATAAGAGAGCGGTTAAATCCATTGGGAGGAGCCCTTGCTTACGGTCATCCTTACGGCGCTTCCGGAGCCATTATCCTGTTACATCTGTTAAAGGATCTGGAACTGAACCAGGGAAGATTTGGCATCTGCGGAGTAGCGGCAGCAGGCGGGATCGGAACGGCCCTTCTGGTGGAAAAAGTATAAAGAAACGTATATTGCGGAGATAAAATCCATGGAAAAGATCACCAACTATCTGGAACTGATACAGCAGATCCAGGATATAACCCCGGAAAAAGAGGCTTTTTGTACAACAGGCAAAAGTCTTACATACAGCCAGCTTTATGCTTTGGCAAAAGAAAAGCAGGGAATGCTAAAACAGGAGAAAAAGGAATTTGGGGAACAGAACGCCAAAAAGCAGCTTCGGATCATCCAGACAACCTGTATTTTAGACCAGCTGGTGGAATTTCTGGCCTGTCAGGGAACAGACTGGATCCCGGTGATCCTTCCTGCAGATGCCACAGTGCCGGTGGATGAATGGACCCAAAAAACATGGCCTGAAAATGCCTGTATGGCAGTTATGACTTCAGGGACATCAGGAAAAAATAAGCTGCTTTTCAGGACCTTTGGAAGCTGGTATGATTATTTTCCTGTGCAGAATGAGATTTTTCATATAAATTCAGAAAGCCGCCTGTTTATGCAGGGAAGTCTTGCATTTACAGGAAATTTAAACCTGTATATGGGGCAATTAGCGGCAGGAGCAACTATTTTGGCCCAGGAGCGTTTTGATCCAAGGCTGTGGATCCGGAATATAAAACAGTGGCAGGCAAATGGTATCTACCTGATCCCGGCAAAACTGCGGGCATTATATCAGGCATTATGCCATGAAAAACAGGCTCCTCTGCCAGAGATCCGGACCATCTTAAGCGGTTCTCAGAGCCTTGGAAAAGAAGAGGTAGCACAGTTAAAACAGTTTTTTACAGAGGCAGAGATCACGCTTTATTATGGTGCCAGTGAGTTAAGCTATGTTACCTATATCCGTGATACACAGATGAATGACGATAAGACCAGGATCGGAAGGCCGTTTCCGGGAATTGATGTGCAGCTGGAAGACGGAAGGCTTATGGTAAATACGAAATGGGGTGTGATCGGAACAGGAAAAGAAGCAAGCGCAGGAGACTATGCCCATTTGGATGAGGAAGGTTATTTTTGTTTTGATGGCAGAAAGGATGATATTTGCAGTATTAATGGCCAGAAGATCTCCTGTATCCGTGTAGAACAGGTGATCCTTTCACTGGGGATCGGGGCAGAGGCAGCAGTAAAACCGGTAGAGCGACAGGGACGGCAGTATCTGGCTGCCTGGATCGTGCCAAAAGAGAAAGAAAGGGGAAAAAATCTGGAAAAAAAGACGGGAGAGATTCGCAGTCAGTTAAAAACAATCCTTTCCCAGGGTGAGATCCCAAAGTTTTTCTTTTTTGAGGATACACTTCCTGTAAATGAAAGTGGAAAAGTGTTAAAACGTTTGTTAGAGTAATCATTGTTTTTTCATTTTTTGTATGGCATAATTAAATATCAGGAAAGTTTTACACCGGTCCCTGGTTGTCAGGACCGGTTCCTTTTTGCTGTAAATGGATTTACAAGCAAGATGTATTCTTAAAATAAAGCAATTTGGGAGTACATCAGGGATAAAGGGAGGAAAAATATGTATCAGCTGGTGATCGTAGATGATGAGGATAAGATCGTAGAAGGAATAGCAAATCTGTTTCCATGGGAACAGTTAGGATTTCAGGTAACGTGGTTCAGCAGGCCTTTAAAGGCATTGGAATACGTAAAAACCCATCAGGTCCATGTACTTATGAGTGATATTGAAATGCCGGAGATGAACGGGTTAGAGCTTTGTAAACAGCTTCAGGACAGTGACATCAAGATCGTATTTATCAGCAGCCATCAGAATTATGAGTATTTCCGGTATGCCATCCAGTACCGGGTAGAAGATTATCTGTTAAAGCCTATCAAAAGCGGTGATATTTTAAATTGCTTTGGAAAAATACGGCAGCAGTTAGATGAGAAATACGCAGTTACCCAGAAAACACCGGTAACTTATTACGACCAGGTGATCTCCAAAGTAAAAGAGTACATAAAAGAAAATTATAAAGAGGCTTCTCTGGAAGATGCGGCAGTCCAGGTGTCTTTAAGCCCCAGTTATCTGTCCCGTATTTTCAAGGAAAAATGCGGTATGGGATTTTCTGATTATCTTACTAAGACAAGAATGGAAAAAGCCTGTGAGCTGTTAGGGGACATTCAATATAAAAGTTATGATATTGCTTATTATATCGGCTATGATAATCCCAAGAACTTTTCCAGGGCTTTTAAGGCCTATTTTGGAATGACTCCCAAGGAATACAGAAACGGAAAGGTGCTTGAAAAGGGATGAAACGAAGATTTTTTATACGCCGTTTTCTTCGGTATCTCATGCTTTTAATGGTGCCTACCATCCTGATCTTTTCCTTTGCTATGATCTCCTTTAATTATCAGCTGGACCGGTCCTTAGATGCCAGGGCAAAGAATACTCTTTCCAGTGTAAATAACAGTCTGGAGATGATGGTCAGCAATGTAGCGTATCAAAATGAACAGCTGACCAATAATGCTTATACGTTGATCGCGTTAAAACGACTGATGCAGAGGGAGACCAGGATCCCTTACAGTGACGCGATCTATCTGCGAAATATTAAATCCACGTTAAGCAGTATTATACGGGCTTACCCATATATCCAGTCGGTTTATCTGTATCTGGATGGGTATAACAACTATTTTTCTTCAGATTATGGACTGGAGCAGCTGCAGCCTAAAGGAAAGAACAATTGGTACAGCAGTTACCGTTCCATGAGCTCGGACGAAGAAAGTCTGATGGAGACCAGGGCAGCGGCAGATACAGGATATGGGCGCAGCATGATCACCATTTACCAGAAAATGAAGCTGCAAAAAGGCGTAGTGGTCATGAATATTGATGTAGGCGCTTATCTGGCAAGTCTGGACGCGATCCTGCAAAAAGACAATGAAACGGTTCTTTATCTGGATAAAAAAGACCAGCTGATCCTTGCCTGGAATGATGAAAACGGGGCAGCAGACAGTTTTAGCGGTACAAAGTTTAAAAACAGCGGACAGGAAAACAGCTGGAAAAAGATCAATGGAAAATCCTATCTGGTCCATACGGCTGTCAATGATCAGTATGACCTTCTCCTTGTGTCCCTGATCTCCAGGCAGGCGAAAATGAACAATATCATCCAGGTGGCAGGGGCTTTCCTGGCAGTATTTGTGTTAAATACCATTGCCATGATGGCATTAGCCTATACTACCACTGTGCGTACCTTCCGCCAGATCGAGTATATGATCCAGGTATTTTATGATGCGGAAAGCGGAGTTTATCCTTCCGAACCCCGTCAGGAAGTAAAAGATGAGTATGATATTCTTATGAATAATATCATCTATCTGTTTTTAAACACAGTAAAGCTGCAAACAGAGCTGACAGAGAAGCGCCATAATCAGGAAGTGGCAGAACTGACAGCCCTTCAGTTACAGATCAATCCGCATTTTCTCTTCAATACCTTACAGACCCTTCAGTTTCAGGTACAGTCCAGTGCTTCTTCGGAAGAGTCAGTGACGATCCTGGAATATTTATCGGATATTTTAAAATACGCACTGGCAGATGCCACAGAAACGATCAGCCTCAGGGAAGAATTGTTGTATTTAAAGAAATATGTGGCGATCCAGAAATTCCGTTTTGGGGAGAAATTTATCATCTATTATGAGGTAGATGAGGAACTGATGGATCTGCGGGTGTTCCGTCTGATGCTCCAGCCATTAGTAGAAAACAGTATTTTACATGGTGTGCGTTATAAAGAAGACAGGGGTTATATTAAAGTCCAGATCTTCTGCCGCGGCGGCAAGGTCTATTTCCGTGTGGTTGACAATGGGGTGGGAATGGACAAGGCAGAAACCAAACGTCTCAGAGACTCCATGAAGGAGATCAATGTCCATCACATCGGCCTTGCAAATGTAAACAGCCGTTTAAAGCTTCATTTTGGGGATGAGTCCGGGATCCGGATCCGCAGCAAAAAGGGAATGGGCTGTGTAATGGAATTTTGCCTGCCGGAAAGTGCTGTCCGACCGGAACAGACAGATCTGAAAGTAGAAATTTAAAAACAAAGAATGAATAAAAATCAAAAGAAATGATACCTTTTGCAAAAAAACGGTAAAAAATGAATAAAAATGAAAAAGCCGGTTCCTTTCGGTTTTAGGAAAAATTTACTACAATAAGATCATCAAATGAAAGAAAAGAGAGGGATTCGGTTATGAAGAAAAGACTTGTGAGCGTAGCATTGGTAGCTGCATTAGCAGCAGGTACTCTGGCAGGATGTGGAAGTTCATCCTCAGGAGACAACACACAGGCTGCTGCTGGTGGAGAGACAGCAGGCAAAGGCGGCAGCTCTGATGAAAACATCACCCTTCGTTTTGCATGGTGGGGCGGTGATGAAAGAAATGAGGCTACCTTAAAGGTGATCGAGCAGTTTGAGGCAGCTCATCCAAACATCACCATTGAAGCTGAGTACGGCGGCAGCGATGGTTACCATGATAAACTGGCAACCCAGCTGGCATCCGGAACAGCAGCAGACATTGTTCAGGTAGACCCGGAAGTGTTCCCAACTTATGTATCTACAGGTGACTACTTCATCGATTATAAAGATTACGATATGGATCTTTCAAACTTCGATGAGAATTACATTTCCCTGGAGATCAACGGACGCTATGATGGAAAGCAGTTAGGACTTCCAACTGGTATTTCCGGTTCCGGTATGCTGGTAAACAAAGACCTGGCAGATGCCATTGGTATTGATTTCTCCCAGCCATATACCTGGAGCGATCTGATCGACATGGGTAAGAAAGTCCGTGAATATGACGACAGCATGTATCTGCTGTGCGCAAACAAAGAATATCTTGTAAACATGGTTGTATTCAACTATGGAAAGCAGCTTCTTGGAAAGACCTTCTTTGATGCAGACACAAAGACACTGAACTTAACAGAAGATGATCTTAAGACGGTATATGAATATGTAAAGCAGCTGTATGATGAAGAAGTAGTTGCACCTGCTTCCTATCAGGCATCTTACACAGGTGACAACCTGCAGTCTGATACCAACTGGATCGCCGGCAAGTATGTAGCAGCTCCAACTTACATCTCTACTATTGATGTTATGGTTGCAGCAAATCCGGAAGCAAACTACATGATGGGACAGCTTCCAGTATTAGACGGCGCTACTGAAAAGGGCTGGGCATCCAATACTCCTCAGGTAATCGCTATTACAAAGACCTGTGAGCATCCGGAAGCAGCAGTAGAGTTTATGAATTACTTCTACAATGATGATACTGCATTAGAGACCTTAGGGGCAACAAGAAGCGTTCCTCCAACAGAGAAAGCAAGAAAAATCTGCTCTGACAAGGGAATTTTAAGTGAGATCACCATGGAAGGTGCTGATATTGCAGCAGCTATGGGCGGAACTCCAAATGATAAGATTTCTTCTTCCCAGGAGTCCAAGACCATTCTTTTTGACTCAGTAGAGACCATTGGTTACGGCGCAAGCACCCCAGAGGAAGCTGCAGCTGATACCCTTAACCTGCTGTCTGGTCTGGAGCAGTAATAAGCATTTGATCAAAAACAGAGAGTGCCGCAAAAAGGACACGAAAGTATTTTGCGGCGCTCTTTTTCTGCCTATAGGAGGTCATTATGAACAGGAAAAAAACCATGAAAAGGGAATATCAGGCATACCTGTATATCCTTCCCTGGATCTTAGGCTTTGCCATTCTTCAGCTTTATCCTTTTGTTTCATCTTTTATTTATTCTTTTACAGATTATACTGTTGGTGCAAAGGCAACCTTCCAGGGCCTTGCAAACTACAAAAAGTTATTTACCCAGGATAAGGAATTCTGGAATTCTTTAAAAGTAACGATCCTTTTTGCGCTGTATACAGTTCCTGGAAAACTGATCATGGCCTTAGCAGTTGCCATGTTCTTAAACAGAGATTTAAAAGGTATCAACCTGATCCGTACTTTATACTATATTCCGTCTCTTTTTGGCGGAAGTGTAGCAGTAGCACTGTTATGGAGACTGATGTTCCTGGACAATGGTGTGATCAACGCTATTTTAAGCGCCCTTCATCTGCCGGTGATCCAGTGGTTAGGTGATACACGCTATGCACTGCGGACTATATGTATGCTGGAGATATGGCAGTTTGGTTCTTCCATGGTCATGTTCTTGGCAGCATTAAAGCAGGTTCCACGCTCCCTTTACGAAGCAGCAGAGATCGACGGCGCCGGAAAAGTAACACGTTTCTTCCATATTACACTGCCTCAGATCTCTCCGATCATTTTCTTCAACCTGATCAACCAGACCATCCAGGCACTGCAGAACTTTACTTCCGCACAGGTCATTACAGAAGGCGGACCGTTAAAGTCCACTTATGTACTGGGACTGAAACTGTACAAAGAAGGTTTCTCCTATTTTAAAATGGGATACGCAAGTGCTATTTCATGGGTCGTATTTGCAGCAATCATGATCTTTACCCTGGCGATCTTCGCATCTTCCAAGCTGTGGGTACATTATGCCGATGAATAAAAGGAGGTAAATTATTATGAAACAGTCAAAACACAGAACCGCTAAACTGGTTCGTGACTATCTGATCATATTTGTGATCGGTGCCGTTTTACTGTATCCGATCATCTGGATGTTCTTTGCATCCTTTAAGTCCAATGACGAGATCTTTGGTTCCATCCGTTTACTGCCTCAGAATTTCAGCTTTAAATATTTTATTGATGGCTGGAAGGGCAGTGGTAAGGCAACTTACACCAATTTCTTTATCAACACCTTTTTACTGGTGATCCCGACTACCATCTTTACTGTTATGTCCAGTGCTCTGGTTGCATATGGATTTGCCAGATTTCAGTTTCCTGGAAAGAAGATCCTGTTTGTACTGCTTATTGCAATGTTGATGCTGCCAAACTCCGTAGTCATCATTCCTCGTTATACTTTATACAACAAGTTTAACTGGATCAATACGTACATGCCATTTTACGCACCTGCGCTGTTATGCTGTAATGCTTTCTTCCCTTATATGTTGATCCAGTTCTTGAGAGGACTGCCAAGAGATCTGGATGAGTCCGCATACATTGACGGCTGCGGAACCTTCAAGACCTTTACCCATATTTTACTGCCTCTGATGAAGCCGTCATTATTCTCTGCAGGTCTGTTCCAGTTCTTATGGACCTACAATGATTACTTTAATTCACTGGTATTTATCAACTCTGTTAAGAAGTTCCCGATCTCTCTGGCACTTCGTATGTCACTGGATGCGGAGTCTGTTGTACAGTGGGGCAAGGTAATGGCAATGGCTTTCGTAGCAGTTGTTCCTGTTATCCTGCTGTTCTTTGCAGCACAGAGATATTTCGTAGAAGGTATTGCAACCAGCGGTTTAAAGGGTTGATGTATTAGTTAAAAAGTTTAAGAAAATGAGCATGAAAAGGAGAAGCAGAACATGAAAGTAATAAATCCTGTACTTCCCGGTTTTAATCCGGATCCATCCCTGGTGAGAGTGGGAGATGATTATTATATTGCTACATCTACATTTGAATGGTTTCCGGGCATCTGTATCCATCATTCAAAAGATCTGGTAAACTGGGAGATCCTTTCCTATGCTCTTACAGATGAGACTAAATTTGACATAAAGGGAATGGACACTGCCTGCGGCATCTGGGCGCCAAACCTTACTTATGATAATGGTACTTTTTATCTGATCTATACCATTGTATATACTAACCGCCATCGTTTTAAAGATACCCACAATTTTATGGTAACTGCCACAGATCATCAGGGTCCATGGTCAGCTCCCATCCCTCTCAATAAAATGGGCTTTGATCCCTCTCTCTTTCATGATCCTGATGGTACCAAGTGGCTGGTGAACATGCTTTTTGATTACAGATTGGATCACAAACGTTTTGGCGGCGTAGGTGTACAGCAGTACGATCCAAAGACCCAGAAGCTGGTAGGACCGATCTATAATGTATTTAAGGGCAGCGATAAGGGAACCACAGAAGGTCCGAACATTTTCTATCATAATGGCTGGTATTATCTGGTAACAGCAGAAGGAGGCACAGAATTTAAACACTGCGTGACCATGTGCCGTTCCAGGAAACTGACTGGTCCTTATGAGATCAGCCCTTATGCGCCGGTCCTTACATCTTTTGGAAAAGATGTACAGTTAAAACGTGCCGGACATGGCCAGATTATCCAGGGAAAAGATGGAAACTGGTATATGGCTCATCTCTGCTCCAGAAGTCTGGATGACTGCAGTATTGTTGGCCGTGAAACAGCCATCCAGAACATGACTCTTACAGAAGACGGCTGGTTTAAGCTGTCTGCAAATGATACCGCATCTCCGGAAGATTTCTTTGAGGTGCCGGAAGAGGTGGAAGTAAAATCTGCAAAGTCCGGATTTACAGATTTTGGAAAAGTTACAGAGATCCCGTTGGAGTATATGACATTGCGGCAGAGTGCTAAGACCTGCGGCATCACCATTTCTGACGGAAAGCTGCACATTCAGGGTGGAAATTCCCTGGCTTCCAAATATAACCAGGGATTATTAGTCCGCAGACACCAGCATCATTCCTATGATTTTACAGCGAAAATGGAATTTGCTCCAAGAGATTACTGTCATATGGCCGGACTTGTATGCTATTACAATTATGACAATAATTACTATCTGAACATGTCTGTAGACGATGAAGGAAAACCTTATGTAATGGTAAATGTTTCTGTGAATAAAGAGATCTCCCAGAGTGAAAAAGTATATCTGGGAGAAAATAAAGATCCGGTATACTTAAAAGCAGAAGTAAGAGAGCGGAATGTAACTTTTTTCGTTTCCCAGGACGGTACTTCCTACACCCAGGTAGGAGAGGTACTTGATATGAGAAACCTTTCGGATGAACGGGTGGACGGAAATGGATTTGCCGGAGCTATGGTCGGTGTGACCTGTCAGGATCTTCATGGGGATGGGATCCAGGCAGACTTTGAATGGCTGGATTACAGCGTGTGCAGAGAGTAATTAAGAACATGAAATGAAAATGTGAGATAAAAAACACATACCAGCGGGATGGGAAAGTCTCTCAGGTATGTGTTTTTGTTTATTTCTGGCTGTCCCGGTACTGGCTGGGAGTACATCCAAAGTATTTTTTAAACACTTTCATAAAATAAGAAGGTTCCTGATAGCCGGAAAGCAGCGCTACTTTGGAAACGGGAACATTGCTGTTTTTCAGCAGTTTTTCCGATTCACGCATCCGTTCTTCTAAAACCAGGGCTGTAAAATTGCTTCCTGTGATCTGGCGGATCAGGTCGCTGGCATAGGGAATGCTGATGTGAAAATAAGCGGCAACATCAGGCAGAGTGATTCCTGCTAACTGCTGACAGATCAGCTTGCGCAGCTGGACTTCAAAAGAAGCCTGGTCAATATGTGCTTTTTTATGATCCGTATTTTCCAGTAAAAAGCTGGCAATGTCTTCTGTAAGCTGGGAACGCATATTAGAAAAATAATGGTCCGAAGAGACACGCAGCCATTTAAAACAGGAAGGGGAAAAATGTTTTATTTTCTTTATATAGGGATAAGTTTCTTCTGCTTCAGAAACTACCTCATCATCCGGACTGCTGATCCAGAGAATGGATTTTCCAGAGATAGCCTGAAGACAGGAGCCAATGGAAAGCCGTCCGGCACTGCCTTTTATTTCGTTGGTGAGAGTTTCTTCATCTGTACCGTGGATATAAGGAATCCCTTCTTCTAACAGATCATTTAAGTGTTCTCTGTAATCCTCATTTTCAAGTCCAAGAAGATAGATACGCCACAGATCGCAAGGGGCTAAGAATACACCGCCTTTTACCTGAGGACAAAGGGCGATCATACGGGCCGCATTGACACAGCCTAAACTGTGACCGATAAAGAAAATGTGGTTTTTGTCAAAACCATACTGGGTATCATTTAATACAAAATCCAGGACGGCTTTTGTGTCTTCAAAACTTCCCTCAAAGGAAAAATCACCTTCACTTCCCCAACAACCACGATAGAAGAAGATAACAGAAGAGAAGCCGGTCCTGCGTAAAGACTGTGCCAGATCCAGATTTTTCTCATGTCCCGGATAGCCATGGGTGAAGATAAGAACAGGATGCGGGCCGTTTCCTTCCGCCGTATACACGGTACACAAAATACGTCCTGCCGGTCCATAGACGGCAGGTGCATATAAAGACGCGCCATTTACTGTTTTCATCTGCATTTCCCCTTTGGCAAAGTATATGGGTATTTTAGCATGGGAGAGGAAAAATGTCAAAAAGATGTCAAAAAGGGAAGAGAAGTACTTCAGGCGACAGCAGGAGAGCAGAAACAGAAAATTCCCCGCTGCGTATCAGCGGGGAACCATAAAGAAATCATATTATTTTGCCAGATCTTTAAAAAACTCTGTTACAACATCAGAAACCTCCAGGCGGTAATCTGAGAAGAAGTGATCCGTAGGATATTCAAGAACCTGGATATTTCCACCGCCCAGGGCATCGATCCCGTCTAATAAAGGCTGTAAATGATCTTTTTTCGGTGTACAGATATCCAGTGATCCGGTGATACATAATAACGGCTTTTTGGAAAGAGCAGCAGCCTGATATTCTAAGGCATATTCTTTCTCATGCTCGGTAGCCTCTTTGTAAAGGCATCCTTTTGTAAGGCCTGTCAGCCAGTTTACACTGTCATTTAATACATCTTCCAGGACTTTTGCGTTTTCAGGGTCACTTTGGGCGATCTTTCCGATCCGTCCTACATTACAGGGCATTAAAAGAACAGCACCTTTGATCTCCGGTCTTCTTGCTGCGATCTGTCCGCAGACAAAACCGCCCAGGCTGTGGCCTGCTGCATAGATCTTATCTTTATCAAAGCCATAAGTTGTGTCGTTTAAAATAAAATCAAGAACTGTTTCAGCGTCATCCAGATCATTTTGCAGGGAATAATTTCCGCTGCTTCCCCAACTGCCGCTGTAGTGGAATGTCATTACGTGAAAGCCGGCCCGTCTAAATGCCTGTGCAAGATCCAGGTTCTGTTCACTTCCGGGAATACCATGGAGAAGGAGTATAGTAGGATGGGGACCTTCACCCCCTGCCGTGTATAAGGTAGCAAGGAGCTTTCCATGTTTTCCGGGAATTATGATACCATAAAGATCGGGCCGGCTACAACAGGCGCCGAAATGAGTTTCTTTCGCATTCGTATTTTTACAACACATATAAACGGTCCTTTCTGACGTAATTCATGTCTTTAAAAGAACAGACCTAAAATTTGTTCTTATATCATTCTTTGTTCTGTTCTGCTTCAGCAAGTTCTTTGTTTAAGTCTCTCTTATACCAGTCTTTTCCGTACAGGAAACGGGAAACCAGCATAGAAGCAACTGTATCGCCGCAGGAGTTGATCAGAGTACAGCCTGCATCAAACAGCTGTGTCATCATCATCAGTACCGGAAGGGCGATAACAGGGAAACCAAAGGAAGAGATCAGCATGGTCTCCATAGCAGCACCGCCGCCGGGAACAGAAGATACAGCAACAGAAGCACATACAGCAATGGTCAGTGCAAAGGCATAATCACCAATGCTTCTGAATGGATGTCCAAATAAGGTGCAGCAAAGTACGATCTCGTAAATAGTAGCAAGGCAGGCACCATCCATATGGCAGGTAGCACCAACAGGTACAACAACGGAACTTACAACTCTTGGAACACCTAATTTATCGCAGGCATCCAGCTGCATCGGAAGGGCAGCAGCAGAAGAACGGGTACCAAGTGCAGTCAGTGCAGGTGTTAAGATTTCTTTGAAATAATGTTTTACGCCCCATGGACCGGCAGCGATAAATGCATAAAGTCCAAGAAATACAAAGAAATAAACAAAAACAGTAGGATAATAAATTAAAAGTCCATGTCCATAGCTTTTTAACAGATCGGAACCATATGTACCGGTCAGGTTTGCGAAATAAGCCATCAGACCTAAAGGAGCAGCTTTCATTAAGATTGCTACCATTTTGTAGAATACCAGGGACATGTTGTTTAACCAGTTTGCAATTTCACGGCCTTTTTCACCAAGGGAAGAAACGGTGACACCAAAGAATACAGTAAATACGATCAGAGCCAGGATATGTCCTCTGGAAATGACATCCGGGAAGTCACCAACTGTAAAAGTATTAACGATCTGGTCACCGATACTGGAAGCAGCTGCCTGTGCAGTAGCATCACCAGCGCCTAACTGAACGGAAGTATCGACACCAAAGATGCCCAATACTACAAACATAAAACTTCCGGCAATGGCTGCAGTCACTACGAAGATCACCAGTGTAAATCCCAGCAGCTTTCCAACGCTCTTTGTATCGCTGATATTAGCGATAGAACTGGAAATTGAGAAGAAAAGCAGCGGAACCAGCAGTACAAACAGCAGGTTCAACCAGATCTGGCCAATTGGATACAGGAATGACGCTTTTTCTCCCATCACCATTCCGATGATGGCGCCTAAAATAACAAAGGCAATAAGGATCAGTGGTTCACGGTAGGCAGAAGCCTGTTTCTTTTTTTCACCCATAGATAATTCCCTCCTTAGAATATTTATGTTACACACACTATAAGAGTTTTCAGACAACTTTTCAATCAACAATTATAGCAATTGAACTGTAATATTTTAAGATATAATGTGTCCAAAAGAAAAATAAGCGACACCGAAGGTGGCATTTATTTTTCTTGGACCATTAACGAACAAATCGTCTGTGTAAGCAGACAGTAGAGCGCAAAGTGCGGAATTTGTGAGTGCAGTTTGAAATTTTAATGATAATATCAGAATTTTCTGAATGTTTGAAATCCTATTGACTTGAAGTCAACTTCAAGCTGTATACTTAAACCAGATACAGACTTTATGTATAAAAAATGTATAGTAAAAAACGTATATATAATAGGAGGAAACACTTCATGAGCAATGTAAAACCAGTACCTGGAACAAATGGAAACCAGTATATCCCTTACGATCAGAGAACAGGGGAAGAGTCTGTGGTATATTTCACCAGGGACCTGTCTGCTGCCGGTTTAAAGAAGATCTATGACCGTATCCAGTATTACCGGCAAGACCGGCATAAAGCTGCACACCGGCGAAAAGAATGGCCCAAACATCATTCCTCGTCCATGGGTAAAAGAACTGATGGCAGATAAGATGGATGACGCAGTGATCGTTGAGACCAATACTTATTATGAAGGCGACCGTTATACTACAGAGCAGCACAGAGAGACCTTAAAGGTAAATGGCTGGACCTTCTGCCCGGTAGATATTATGGATAAAGATGGAACTGCCATGCTTCCTGTAAAGAACGGAAAGTGGTTTACAGAGATGTCTGTGGGTAGAAATCTGTTAAATTATGAGTCCCTTCTGGTACTGACTCACTTTAAGGGCCATGTAATGGGCGGTTTTGGCGGATCCAACAAGAACATTGGTATCGGCTGTGCAGACGGACGTATTGGTAAGGCTATGATTCATACAGTAGAAGGTTCTGACAATATGTGGAGTATTGCAGAAGAAGAACTGATGGAACGTATCACCGAATCCACCAAGTCTGTTGTAGATCATTTTGGCGAGCATATCGCATTTATCAATGTAATGCGCAACATGTCCCTTTCCTGTGACTGCGAAGGTGTTGTAGCTCTCCCTGTTGTAACTCCTGACGTAGGTATTGTAGCTTCCTTAGACATCCTTGCAGCAGACCAGGTATGTGTAGATATGATCTATGCAATGAAGGAAAATGACCACAAAGACCTGATCGAGCGTATGGAAAGCAGACACAGCTTAAGACAGCTTTCTTATATGAAGGAAATGGGAATGGGAAATAACCGCTATAAACTGATCGACCTGGATAATGAAGATGCAGTGATCGATGCAGCAGCTGCTGTAGACGGTGTGGTTCCATTTGGACAGGTGAGAAAAATTCATTATGCAAAATAATCATAAGATAAATTGCGGTCGGGAAATAAAGACAACAGGATCAAAATGTGCTATGATAAGTGAAGTCTGAAAAGATGGGCGTTAAAATCTGAGATGAGGTTAAAACAATGGATTATCAAGCATTAGAAGAGCATATTAAAGATTCTGTTATGGAAGAGCAGGCGAAGCTGGGATTTCGCAAAGAAGTGATCCGGTTGTATTACCCTGTGGGCATGTTAAATAATCTGTTTGGCACTGCCTGTGATGCAGAAGAAATGCAGCAGGCTCTTGCAGGATTTACAGATTTTGCAAAAGAGCGGCTGGGAGAAGTGACCATCACCCACAAGAAAGACCGTTTCTGTCTGCTCCTTCCGGAAGAAACAAGTATTTATGTTCATGAACATAAAAAAGAAAATGAATTTATCCACCAGCTGGTAAACCTGATCGCTTCCCATGAAACGGATATGGAACAGGTGAAAAAGCTGTTTGAGCAGCAGCCGTTTCCAAGTGTGGTGGAACAGACGACAGGCGGGGAGTTTGATACAGTCATCCACTTTACACAGGGAGATGACAGATATTATTACTGCTTTAAAGATGAGGGCTTTCATATTACCTATCATCGTTTTCTGCCGGCGGACTATAAAGATTTAGGAGTGTAGCGAAAACTACACTCCTTTTTTGCATAACTTGATACAGTCTTTTAACCATTTGCAGTTTGTTTCTTCCCTTAAAACAGCCCCATGAAGAACCAGATAATCGGCAAAGTCATTTTCATCTTCCGGTGGGATACTGGAAAATTTTCCCATATTTCCTTTCAGATGGGCCAGCTTTTCTTCATGTTGTTTTAACTGGTCTGTCAGCAGTGCCATTCGTTTTTCCGGGGATAATGCGCCTGAAAAGAAGAGCTGCAGGCGGAATTCATCCTTTGGCACAGGCTTTAAAGGATTTAAACTTTCTTCCCATTTATAAAAATCTTCCCGGCCCTTTTCCGTAATGGAATAAACCTTTTTCTCCAGAACATTTCCTGTGATCTCTACCTCGTACCGGACCAGACCATTTTCAGAAAGGCTTTTTAATTCCGGATAGATCTGGCTGTGTTTGGCATTCCAGAATTCAAAAAGAGTAGTTTCAAATTCCTTTGACAGGTCGTATCCAGTCATATTTTTTCTATTTAACAATCCCAAAATGGCATATTTTAAAGTTCCCATATTTTTAAATCCCTTCATTATAAAAGTGTGAAAGTATATTTCATGCTATCAGCAGTATATCATACAAATTCTTTCTGTGCCATAGAAAAATATATGTATTTTTAAACATGTAAATATTGACATGTTTATATGATGATGTTACCATAGAAAAAGACATGTTCCAAAAGGAGCAGATAAAGAAAAATAAGCAGGAAAGGGAACAAGAATTATGAAACGTACAAAAGCAGAGCAGGTAAAACGCTATCTTATCTTTTTAGTGGGCCTGTTTGTAAACTCGTTGGGCGTCAGCCTGATCACCAAGGGAAATCTGGGAACTTCCCCTATTTCTTCTATTCCTTATGTACTCAGCCTGAATTTCCCATTTTCTCTGGGAAACTTCACCATTGTATTCAGTTTGCTTCTGATCTTTCTTCAGTTTTTACTTTTGGGAAAGAATTTTAAGGCAGAACATTTATTGCAGATCCCGGTATCTATGGCATTTGGCTACTTTATTGATATGTCTATGATCCTTCTGGGATTTGTTCATCCGGTATCCTATATTTCAAAAGTCCTGGGACTTCTGATCGGCTGTCTGGTCCTTGGCGTTGGCGTATATATGGAAGTGCTGGCAGATGTAGTTATGCTTCCGGGAGAGTCTTTTGTAAGAGCCGTGGTATTCCGCATCCATTCTGAATTTGGTTTTACAAAGGTCTGTTTTGATGTTTCCATGGCAGTGATCGCAGCAGTTCTTTCATTCCTCCTTTCCGGTCATTTAGAGGGTGTACGTGAAGGTACTATTGTGGCAGCCGTTTTAGTTGGCTTTATTGCAAGAAGTATTGGAAAACGTCTTTCTTTCCTTCCTGTGCTTATTTACGGAGATGATAAAAAGGAAGAAGAGAAGATCGAAGAAGAATTGAATGACATTGTATGAACCCAAAAGAAAAACAAGCGACACCGCAGGTGGCATTTGTTTTTCTTGGGTCATTCATGAACGAACCGCCTGCGATAGCAGGCAGTAGAGCGTGATAGCGCGAGTTCGTGAATTGATAAAAAAGGAGAGAAAATATTATGACACACAAATTTCCACATCTTTGCAGTCCCATCACCATTGCAGGACGCACCTTTTCCAACCGTATGTTTTCCGCACCAATGGGCGGAACAGATATTACCAATGACGGTTGTATCGGACCAAAATCTACCGCCTTTTATGAGCTTCGTGCCAAGGGCGGCGCAGCAGCTGTAACGGTCAGCGAATGTATGGTCCATCCGGAGACAGACGGTTCCCATGCATATCATCTGGATACCACTATTTTAAATTCCCTGGCAGCAGCTACCTATACAGCAGATGCTATTTCCCGTCACGGAGCAGCAGCCAGCCTGGAACTGTCCCATTCCGGTATGTATGCAGGAACCTATATGACGGATAAGTCCAGACAGCATGAAATGTGCCAGTGGGGCGCTTCTGATACGGTACGTGCAGATGGCGTAAAGGTTAAGTCTTTAAGCAAAGAGCAGATCAAGGACATTGTAGCTTCCTATGGAAAAGTAGCAGGTCTTGCAAAACGTGCAGGTTTTGAGATGATCCTGATCCACGGCGGACATGGCTGGCTGATCAACCAGTTTTTATCCCCGTATTTTAACCACAGAACCGATGAATATGGCGGCTCCCTGGAAAACCGCTGCCGTCTGGCAAGTGAGATCTTAGACGCAGTCCGTGAAGCAGTAGGACCTGCATTCCCTATTGAGTTCCGTTTAAGCGGCTCTGAGCTGTTTGAAGGCGGCTATGACCTGGAAGAAGGCGTGCGCATCGCTATGCAGCTGGAGTCCAAGATCGACCTGCTCCATGTATCTGCAGGCACTTACCAGAGAGGTTTTGGAGATACCCATCCGTCTATGTTTAAGGAACACGGATGTAATGTATATCTGGCAGCAGAGATCAAAAAACATGTTTCTATTCCGGTTGCAACACTGGGCGGCTTAAATGACCCGGCACAGATGGAAGAGATCATTGCTTCCGGCAAGGCAGATGTAGTTTATATGGCCCGCGCCCTTTTGGCAGATCCATTCCTTCCAAGAAAAGTCATGGAAAACAGGGATGAGGACATTGTCCGCTGCCTGCGCTGTTTTACCTGTATGGCAGAACGTGCAGCTACTTCCACCAGAAGATGTACCGTAAACCCATTGATCGGAAGAGAAATGGAAGTGGACGAAGTACAGCCGGCACCTGTAAAGAAGAAAGTTTTAGTAGCAGGAGGCGGCCCGGGCGGTCTGTATGCAGCATGGACAGCAGCCAGAAGAAGCCATCAGGTTATCTTATGTGAAAAAGAAGAGGAATTGGGCGGTATCTTAAAAAGTGAGATCGCCATTCCATTTAAGAAAGAAATGTACCAGCTGACAGAAACCTATGCACGTTTTGCAAGACAGAGCGGTGTAGAGATCCGTTTAGGATGCGAAGTGACACCTGAATATGTGGAAAAAGAGGCACCGGATGCCCTGATCATCGCTGTTGGCTCCAGACCACTGGTTCCGCCGATCCCTGGAATTAAGGGCGAAAATGTGATCATCGTCAATGAGCTGTATAAAAACCAGGACAGAGTAGCTGATAAAGTGGCTGTTATGGGCGGCGGCCTGGCCGGCTGTGAATGTGCCATCCATTTAGGTATGGAAGGAAAAGAAGTACACCTGATCGAAATGCGGGATGAACTGGCTGTAGATGCCAATGTGCGTCACCGTCCGCTGCTGTTAAAAGAAATTGAGAAATATGTTCATGTCCATACAGGATGTCGCGTAGAAGAAGTAACTGCAGATGGTGTCCGCTGCAGGGATAAAGATGGCAATGAGCTGATGGTGGGAGCCCAGACTGTGATCTGTGCCCTTGGACAGAGAGGCAGAACGGATGTTGTAGAAGCTCTCAGAAACGGTGCGCCATTTGTCCGTGTGATCGGAGATGCGAGAAAAGTTTCTACTATCACAAATGCTGTATATCAGGGGTATCATGCAGCACTGGATATTTAAAATCAATTTATAAAGTTCGATCCTATGATCATATTGCATAAAGTTTTATAGTTTTGGTAAAAATACTCTCAGTCATTACAGGAGAACATACCTGTGGCTGGGAGTATTTTTTGATTGTTACGGTTCAAACCAGCGCATAGGGGAATGGTAACTGTGATATTGACATTTTGCCCAAAAAGTTATACTATCAATACAGTGTATGTAGTAATCAATACTATATATTAAAGCAATATTTAACGAAAATGATGGTAATAATAAAAATATCGATATTCAAAGTATAATAAGAGAATGAGAAAGGCAGGTTTAAACCATGAACAAGAAAGTTTTACGTGCAGGAGCTGTATCCGCAGTAGCAGCAGGTATTGGAGCAGCAGCTGTTATGGCAGGAAAGCGCCGCAGTAAAAAAGAAGAGGAAAACAGTGACTACCGCAATACAGAACTTGGTAAGTTTGCGAAAAACAGCAAGGGTATTTATTATACCAATGGTAACTATGAGGCTTTTGCAAGACCGGAAAAGCCGGAAGGAATTGAAGAAAAGAGCGCTTATTTAGTAGGAAGCGGTCTGGCAGCACTGGCAGCAGCCTGCTTTTTAGTAAGAGACGCCCAGATGCCTGGAAAAAATATCCATATTTTAGAGGCTATGGACGTAGCCGGTGGTGCATGTGACGGTATCGACGATCCAACCAGAGGTTATGTAATGCGTGGTGGCCGTGAGATGGAAGATCATTTTGAGTGCTTATGGGATCTGTTCCGCAGCATTCCTTCCCTGGAAGTACCTAATGCTTCTGTACTGGATGAATATTACTGGTTAAATAAACATGACCCTAACTACTCTCTGTGCCGTGCTACGGAAAAACGTGGCGAAGATGCCCATACAGACGGTAAATTCCGTTTAAGCCAGAAGGGCAGTATGGAGATCATGAAGCTGTTCTTTACAAGAGATGAGGATCTGTATGACAAGTCTATTGAAGATTTCTTTGATGATGAAGTATTTGGCTCTGATTTCTGGCTGTACTGGCGCACTATGTTTGCTTTTGAAAACTGGCACAGTGCCCTGGAGATGAAGCGTTATTTCCAGCGTTTTATCCATCATATTGGTGGTCTGCCTGATTTCTCTGCACTGAAATTTACACGTTACAATCAGTATGAGTCCCTGATCCTTCCAATGCAGAAATATCTGGAAGCAGCAGGCGTACAGATCCAGTTTGGAACCAGTGTTACCAATGTGCGTTTTGACATTGAAGGGGAAAAGAAGACTGCAAAAGCCATTGAATATGTAAAAGACGGTAATAAAGGCGAGATCGCGTTAACAGAAAATGATCTGGTATTTATCACAAACGGAAGCTGTACAGAAGGTACGATCTACGGTGACCAGGACCATGCTCCTGTAGGGGATGCAGAAGTTCGCACCAGTGGATGCTGGAGCCTGTGGAAGAATATTGCAGCCCAGGACGAGTCCTTTGGACATCCTGAAAAGTTCTGTTCTGACATTGCAAAGACAAACTGGGAGTCTGCAACTGTTACAACCTCTGATGAAAAGATCATTTCCTATATCCAGAAGATCTGTAAGAGAGATCCGAGAACCGGTAAAGTTGTTACCGGCGGTATTGTAAGCTGCCAGGATTCCAGCTGGCTGTTAAGC
>OLNV01000688.1_pt1 | contig 25193 bp, 35 predicted proteins | sample 1672891 | NCBI WGS metagenome assembly OLNV01 (sample SAMEA3136734, study PRJEB25190) | human gut metagenome | biome: human gut; feature: human-associated habitat; material: faeces | place: Austria | collected 2013 | reverse complement strand
CGTCAGAAAGTGCCTCTATTTCAGAGTCACAATCAGTCTCTAATTCTGTGTCCGCGTCAGAAAGTGCCTCTATTTCAGAGTCACAATCAGTCTCTAATTCTGTGTCCGCTTCAGTAAGTGCCTCAATCTCAAAATCACAATCATTGTCTAATTCAGAATCGGCTTCAACGAGCGCCTCAATCTCAGAATCACAATCAGTATCAAATTCAGAATCCGCTTCAACAAGTGAATCAATCAGCGAGTCACAATCAGTTTCTAATTCTATGTCTGCCTCAGAAAGTGCCTCAATTTCCGAGTCACAATCATTGTCTAATTCAGGATCATCTTCAATAAGTGCCTCAATTTCCGAGTCACAATCAGTGTCTAACTCAGAATCAGCGTCTGTAAGTGCCTCAATTTCCGAGTCACAATCATTGTCTAATTCTGAGTCAGCGTCAGTAAGTGAATCAATTTCAGAGTCACAATCATTGTCAAATTCAGAATCAGCCTCTGTAAGTGAGTCAGTTTCAGAGTCACAATCATTGTCAAATTCAGAATCGGCTTCAGTAAGTGTATCAATTTCCGAGTCACAATCAGTATCGAACTCAGAATCCGCTTCAACGAGTGAGTCAATCTCAGAATCGCAATCAGTTTCTAATTCTGTGTCAGCCTCAGAAAGTGCCTCAATTTCCGAGTCACAATCAGTATCAAATTCCGAGTCACAATCAGTATCGAACTCAGAGTCAGCTTCAACAAGTGCCTCAGAGTCGTCTTCTGAAGTTAAGGATCCTAAACAAAAACGTGGTAGCCATGCTCTTCCTAAGACAAGTGAGGAAAACTCATCATTATCAATGATATTTGGTGCTTTGGCAACTGCAACAGGTCTTGCTTTTCTTGCTAAACGTAAGAAAGATGAAGAACGTGAGGACTATTAGTAGTTTAGTATTGGAAAAGACCTAACAATACTCAGAAAAGCACAAAAAATACCTCTATGTTAGATAACAATCTAGCTATGAGGTGTTTTTTATTTGGGAATGTTGAGGTGGTAGACATTTTTTACTGTATGTCCCATGCTCCAAAGACTGTTAAAGAAGTAGCAATTTACGTTGCGGATAACTTTGCAGATGCCGTTACACATTTGGAAAACTTGTTAGATTTATGATGTTAACATTCAATATCTAGAATGAAAGTAGATTGGAACTAAGTCCTAATCTACTTTTTGTTATAACTTGATTGAAGTTGAATAGCTTAGATTTAAAAGAAGATATGGTGGAAAACCATTTCGATAAGAATGGAGACACAGGTTCATCTGTTGATAGCATAACTAACATTAAGATGAGGAAAAAGCAAACAAAGGTAAATGAGGAAAATAATCAAAAGACTTGAATCACTCAGACATGCCCAGATAGAAAGAAAATCTCAAGTTGCATAGAGAAAACTTGTTTATTTTGTTAATGAACGGTCTGAAGGCTACGGAAATTGCTAAATATGATAAAAGTATGAAAGGACTTTACTTACTTTTACAGCACACAATCGCTTGTGGTAACATCAGTTCTATACTAAAATATAGGAGAAGAAGCAATAAGAGGAGAATGCCATGCCGACAGAATATGAAAAAATGATTGAGGGTGAGTTTTATAAACTTAGCGATCCTGAGTTGCGTACCTTAGCAGCTAAATCTAGAGAAAAGCAAATGGCCTTTAATGCGGAACCTAACCGTCTCAAGAGGGCTGAAATTGTCAAATCTTGGTTTGGTTCTACTGGGGAAAATGTTGCTATGAACCCTCAGTTCGTTACCGATTATGGGGTCAATATCCATATTGGTGAAAATTTTTATTCTAACTGGAATTTGACTATGCTAGATATTTGTCCTATCACGATTGGTGACAATGCTATGATTGGTCCCAATTGTCAGTTTTTAACACCTCTTCATCCGCTTGATCCAACTGAGCGCAATTCAGGCATTGAATATGGGGCACCGATTACCATTGGCGATAATTTCTGGGCTGGTGGAGGTGTGATCATTCTTCCAGGCGTTACATTGGGGAATAATGTAGTAGCTGGAGCAGGGGCAGTCGTTACCAAGTCCTTTGGTGATAATGTGGTTCTAGGTGGGAATCCAGCGCGTATTATTAAGGAAATTCCTGTCAAAAAAGATTAAGTGAAGCAACTCAAGGATTTAAGTCCTTGAGTTTTTTCGAAATCTATTGAAAGTTGAGTGGAAATTTTTTGAAAAGTTATTGACATTACCTTCTAAAACTCTTATACTACATAACGCTAGTTAGCTAACAATATGGTTAAGGAGTTATTTTTTGGACCATTTTGGAGGCTTGTTGAAGCAGCAAATAACAATATGTTGCGCCACTTGGATCAGTTTGCCAAACAATATGATTTGACTGGAAATCAGATGGCCATTATCGATTTTATAACCAATCATGCTAAGTATGAGGTATTTCAACGTGACATTGAGCACGAATTTGAGATTCAGCGTTCGACAACAACAGTTCTCTTACAGCGGATGGAGAAAAAAGGCCTTATCGAACGACATACCTCATCGAAAGACGCTAGGCAAAAAGCGGTTGTTTTAACGGATAAGGCGGTGAAAATCGCGTCTGCCTGTCAATCCTATCTTCGTAAAGAAGAGGAAGAGTTTGTCCAGCAATTTTCAGCCAAAGAGAGAGAAATCTTTCTCAAAATTTTACAACACTATCGTAATCTTTAAGTTTATCAAGGAGGAATAAATACTTATGTCAGAAGAAAAGATCTCCATCAAGATCCTGTGTGCCATCTTTGCGACAGGGGTCCTTTCCTTTTGTGGAGTGGCTGGTGAAACAGCTATGAACATCACCTTTCCAATTTTGATGAAGGAATTTTCAGTAACAACATCAACAGTTCAGTGGGTCACGACCATCTACCTATTAGTCGTTGCTTGTGTGGTACCCTTATCAGCCTACCTCAAGCGTTCCTTTAAGATGAAATCTATCTTCCTAATCGCCAATCTGCTGTCGGTCTTGGGTGTCCTTATCGACTTCATAGCTCCTAACTTTGGCTTTGTAGTCTTGGGTCGCTTGGTACAAGGTCTGGGTGTCGGTTTTGCCCTTCCTCTCATGTTTAATATCATTTTGGAGCGGATACCTAGCCGTAAGATTGGTCTTATGATGGGGGTTGGTACACTGATTACAGCAGTTGCACCAGCCATTGGCCCAACCGTCGGCGGTCTTCTAACGACACATTTTGGCTGGCGTTCTATTTTTCTTGTTCAGTTTCCTATTCTCTTGGCTTCACTGATAGCAGGGCTTCGTTCCATTGAGCAAAAGAGTGAGGTTAAACGTGAATCTTTAGATATCCTCAGTCTACTGGCTATCATCTTTCTTTTCTTGGGCTTGATTTTAGGCCTTCATGGAATTGCTGATCATGCTTTCTTCAGTTTCTCAGTCTTAGGTTGGCTTTTGATTGGTATCTTAGGTCTTGTCATTTTGATTAGGCGTTCAATTAAATTGGATAATCCCATTATCAATCTTTCGATTTTGAAAAATCGTAAACTGACCGGTCATATCATTGCTTTCTTTTCTTTTCAATTGGGATCCCTTGCGATGAGTTTCCTCTTGCCAAACTATGTGCAGTTGGTTAACCACTCTAATACTACTCTTGCCGCCCTGATGATTCTTCCGGGTGCATTGATTGGTGCAGGATTTGCACCATTCTCGGGAATTATTTTAGATAAGATGGGGGCACGTAAACCAATTCTGATTGGAGCAATCCTTATCGTACTTGCTCAGTTGCTATTTAGCGTGTTCGGTCTTTCTCTTTCAAATACTTTAATCCTCGTCTTTTACATGATTTTTATGACGGGGCTTGGAGTTGCTTTTGGTAATGTTATGACTAACGGACAAAAGCAATTGCCCTTGGACCAACGGGCTGATGCCAATGCTATTTTTAATACCCTCCAACAATTTGCAGGAGCAGTAGGGACAACACTTGCTTCCCTCATCGTTGCCTTAAGTCAAACCAATCATAAGATTGACTTTGCGCAAGCAACGGCTCAGGGGAGTCAAAATGGGTTTAGGGTTTTACTTGTTTTAGCAGTATTCCAACTTATTGTACTTGTGAACGTTGTCAAAAAGAACGATTAATAATTAAAATGAAGCAAAGGAAACATGCTTTCCCTTGCTTTTTCTTTTTTTAACCGTATACTAATTTTACTGAAAATTCTAGTTAGATTTAAAGTTTTTTTATCTATAATAGACTTAAAGAAAAACAGTCTTCGATGAAGATGATAGAAGGAAAGATCAATGTCCTTACTCAGGAAAATTCGTCCCGAACAACCTCTAAAGAATCTGAGGTGGTTTGATATCGGTATTATTACGATCATTATGTTTGGTCAGTTTATTGTCCGTTCGCCCCAGATGTATATAGCTAGTCTATCGCCAACTATTTACACAACAATAAGTGAGACAGCGACAAATACGGCTAGTGAAGGAGCAGCCTACTCAAGTGAACTTACAGGTTATTCTCTTAGTCTTAGTGATTATTTATCTCTGGATACGTCATTTTGACTTTAAACAATTACCTATACGCCTAAAGTGGTCTGTTCACTTTTGGGTATCTTTTATTTTCGCTATCATGGATTTCTTTGCTGATATGGTCAGCACTCTGTCAGGTCAGTATAATTACTTTAGCCCTCAAGTTTTAGATTTTATTAGCCCTATGGACGTGCTTAATAAGTTTCTGGCTCTCTTACCTAACCTATGGCTATTGCCTACGGATTGCTTAACGGTTTCTACGAGGAATTTTTCGTCCTAGGACTTTTGACTTCAGTTAATAGAACATTCTTGTATAGGGGGAATATTTCGAAGTGTTGAGACATTTTCAATAAAAGCAGGCTTTTTACGAATAAGATAGTCAATAATAAGAGGCAAAAAAACAATTATATTATAGGAAAAAATGCTTCGAAAAGGGAATTGGTGAGATTCCCATGGTCTTTATTAGTGGACCAATCATTGAAACCGTTGGACCAGAAGTTGAAGTTTTATCTCAGGTCAAGGGGGCTATCGTGTCAGCCAAGGAAAAACATATGCTTGTCACCTCGTTTCATTCAGAATTGACTGGTGATACAAGGGCTCATGCCTATTTTCTAGAGATGATTAGTCAGTCAAAAAAAGAAAAGCTATGATTCAAATTCCAGAATTTTTGTTCACACAAAAAATCCAGGACCTGTGCCCTGGATTTAGGAGATTATGAAAAAGAAAAGTTTTAGGATGGTTATAGTATATAAAGCAAAGCCTAAAGTTTTCTTAAAGTGGGAGAAGAATTTTTGTGGTTAACAAAGAAAGTTGCTGTTAGCTAACTAAACATTTAGTAAACAATATGCTCACCAAATAATTTGTCATCACCAGTATTCAGTTACTAAAAAATCATTAAAATCTATAGAAGTAAACCTTCTAATTTAGTGATTATTCTGCTCATTCTGACAATAGAGATCCAAATTGTCCCCATACAGTTTGTGAAAGTGCCACTTTTCTTCAAAAGTTATCCTGTGTAAAATAAGGGTCATAAAAACATATGAGGTGGTCGCTATGACAAATCGTTACGACTTAAATAAAAATTTGGCACAAATGCTTAAAGGGGGCGTCATCATGGACGTTCAAAACCCTGAGCAGGCACGTATTGCAGAAGCAGCTGGAGCAGCTGCAGTTATGGCTTTGGAACGTATTCCAGCTGATATTCGTGCTGTGGGTGGTGTATCACGCATGAGTGATCCTAAGATGATCAAGGAAATTCAGGCCGCTGTCAGTATTCCAGTGATGGCCAAGGTGCGTATCGGTCATTTTGTGGAAGCACAGATTTTGCAGGCTATTGAGATTGATTATATCGATGAGAGTGAGGTATTGACGCCTGCTGATGACCTTATTCATGTGGATAAAACCAAGTTTGATGTGCCTTTCGTCTGTGGGGCCAAGGACCTTGGTGAAGCTCTTCGTCGTATTTCTGAAGGGGCATCAATGATTCGTACCAAAGGTGAGCCTGGGACTGGTGATATTGTCCAAGCTGTTCACCACTTGCGACTTATGAACCAAGAGATTTGCCGTATTCAAAATCTCAGAGAAGACGAGCTTTACATTACTGCCAAGGACTTACAGGTACCAATTGACTTGGTCCGTTATGTCCATGAACATGGCAAATTGCCAGTTGTCAATTTTGCGGCTGGTGGTGTAGCGACGCCTGCCGATGCTGCGCTTATGATGCAGTTGGGTGCTGAAGGTGTCTTTGTTGGTTCAGGGATTTTCAAGTCAGGAGATCCCAAAAAACGTGCGGAAGCCATTGTCAAAGCAGTAACTAACTTTGATCGTCCGGATATTTTGGCGCAAGTGTCAGAAGATTTGGGTGAAGCCATGGTTGGTATCAATAAGGATGAAATAGAAATCTTGATGGCAGAGCGAGGAAAATAGATGACAAAAATCGGAATATTGGCATTACAAGGTGCTTTTGCGGAACATGAGCAGGTCTTGAAAGCACTTGATGTTGAAACAGTTCAAATCAGAAATCAACAGGATTGGGAAACTCATGCTGATTTAGACGGGCTCATTCTACCGGGAGGCGAGTCGACAGTCATGGGGAAACTTTTGCATGATTTAGATTTGTTTGAGCCAATTAAGATGAAAATTAATGCAGGACTACCTGTATTTGGAACTTGTGCGGGTCTGATTTTGTTAGCCAAAACCATAGTGGGAGACCAAACAAAACATTTAGCAAGCATGGACATCAATGTAGCCAGAAATGCCTATGGTCGTCAGCTGGGCAGTTTTGTCACAAATGCTGACTTTAAGGGAATTGGTGAGATTCCCATGGTCTTTATTCGTGGACCAATCATTGAAACCATTGGCCCAGAAGTTGAGATTTTAGCTCAAGTCAATGGGGCAATCGTGGCAGCCAAGGAAAAACATATGCTTGTCACCTCTTTTCATCCAGAATTAACAGGTGATACAAGGGTCCATACCTATTTTCTAGAGATGATTAGTCAGTCAAAAAAAGAAAAGCTTTGATTCAAATTTCATAATTTTTGTTCACACAAAAAATCCAGGACCTAATACCTGGATTTAGGAGATTATGAAAAAGAAAAGTTTTAGGATGGTTATAGTATATAAAGCAAAGCCTAAAGTTTTCTTAAAATAGAGGAGAAATTATAAAAAATAGGTAAAAAGGAAGTTGGTGGTTGGTCGACTTCCTTTTATTTTTTCCAAATCCTTATAAATTTGTTGCTCTTATAATTAAAAAAAGCACTCTATTCGTGTTATCGGTACGGCCAACAGCAACCGAGCGGATTCTATAATCTTGGAAAATGGTAAGGCGTGTTACATCACACTAGCGGGCGAAATAGGGCGTAGCATCTTTGGCTATAATACAGCGTGGATGTCTTTCAGCTGGACAAGAATGTTTCGATTGTCGAGATGAGAATTCCCCAATCTTGGGCGGGGAAAAGCCTTAGTCAGCTAGATTTACGTGGGCGATACAACCTCAATGTACTTGGATTTCGTGACTATGAAAATGCTCCTCTAGATGTTCAATTCGGTCCTGATGACTTTTTACGGTCAAGCACCTATATCATGGCGGTGATTAATAACCAACATTTGGATACTCTAACAGAGCTGAGTGAGTAGAAGAGAAAGGACTACTCTTTTTTCAATAACTATGGAGTCAATATAAGTATTTTATAAGAGGGATTTAAGAAAAATTTCAACTTTTTATTAATCCTTTTTAAATTTAGGAGATTATACTAGAGTCATAAAAAAAGAAAGCCCTAAGGAGAATCCTATGAAATTCAATCAAAATCAGAGATATACTCGTTGGTCTATTCGCCGTCTAAGTGTCGGTGTCGCTTCAGTTGTTGTAGCCAGTGGCTTTTTTGTCCTAGTCGGTCAACCAAGTTCTGCACATGCTGACGTCGTCAATCCAACCCCTGCTCAAGTCGTGCCAGACGCTGCTTCCGAGAGTGCAAAGAGCGACTTACCAGTAGAGGTTCTCAAAGAAGCAGTCGATGTAGCTCTTCCTTCAGAACAGTCTGTTCCAACACCTAAAACAAGTTTGGATGCTACAGACTCTTCAGAAAAATCGGATACCGATGCTAAAGATCAAGTAGTAGAACCAAAAGAAGAAGTGCAAGCACAACCTGACTCTAAGAAACAAACAGAAGATGCAGTTAAACCTGTGGAAAGTCCTGCGTCTACAGTTTCTGGGCAAGACCGTGAAGTCAGTGAAGCGCAACCAGCAACAACTCCAGCTGAAGTGCAAAAGGGTGTGGCTGACAATACTAAAGACACAGTAGATGTCCCAGCTACTTACTTGGACAAAGCCAACTTCCCAGGCCCGTTCCCAGCCGGTGTTAATCAAGTTATCCCATACGAATTCTTCGCTGGTGATGGTATGTTGACTCGTCTTATCTTGAAGTCTTCAGACAAGGCTCCATGGTCAGATAATGGTTCGGCTAAAAACCCCGCCCTTCCACCAGTAGAAAACTTGGGTAAAGGCCTCTACTTCTATGAAGTAGATTTGGCTGGCACTCAAGGTAAGTCTGATAAAGAGCTACTTGACCTCTTGAAACAAAATGGTACGCAAAGCTATAAAGCCACCATCAAAGTTTACGGTGCCAAAGACGGTAAGGCTGATTTGACTAACCTAGTAGCGACAAAAGATTTGGATGTCAACTTGAATGGCTTGACTACCCCAGCTGAAGTGCAAAAAGGCGTGGCTGACAATACTAAAGACACAGTAGATGTCCCAGCTACTTACTTGGATAAAGCTAACTTCCCAGGTCCATTCACCGCCGGTGTCAACCAAGTTATTCCTTACGAATTCTTCGCTGGTGATGGTATGTTGACTCGCCTTATCTTGAAAGCATCAGACAAGGCCCCATGGTCTGACAATGGAACAGCGAATAACCCAGCGCTATTGCCACTTGAAGGCTTGGCTAAAGGCCAATATTTCTACGAAGTAGATTTGAATGGCAACACGACAGGCAAAGAAGGACAAGCCCTTCTAGACCAACTTCGTGCCAATGGCACTCACACTTACCAAGCTACTGTCAAAGTGTATGGTTCTAAAGATGGCAAACCAGACTTGAGCAATCTAGTTGCTACTCATCAAGTAACGATTCGACTTCATGGATCAGAAATGATGTCCAGAACTCCTCAAGGAGATCAGATATCTATGTCTTCTTCTACGTCAGACTCAATGAACAAAATGAAAGATATGACGAAAGAAGCCCATATTTCAGAAATGAGAACGGCTGATTCCACAGATAATTCCATGTCTAAGACTAGGAAAAATGATGGGCAACCTATACTACCAAATACTGGGAAAGCTCAAACGGCTACAGCTGGCCTTGGTATGTTTGGTCTAGCCTTGGCAGGTCTTGTTGGACTTTTAGGTTTGACAACCAAACGAGAAGATTAAGATTCAAATCATTTAAATATTAGAAGAAATAGTGTTATACTAAGGCAAGTATAACACTGTTTTTATCAGAGGAGTGTCAGATGAAAAAGACAATTTTGCTGGTTGATGATGAGATAGATATTCTAGATATTCAAAACCGCTATCTTTTACAGGCAGGATACGATGTTTTAGTCGCCCATGATGGCAAGGAGGGATTAGAACTTTTCAGAAAAAAATCTATTGATCTCATCATCACAGATATCATGATGCCCAATATGGACGGTTATGATTTTATCAGTGAGGTTCAATATATTGCTCCTGATCAACCCTTTCTCTTTACAACTGCTAAGACAAGCGAGCAGGATAAGATTTATGGATTAAGTATGGGGGCAGATGATTTCATAGCCAAACCGTTTAGTCCACGCGAATTGGTTTTAAGAGTGAATAATATCTTACGTCGCCTTAGCCGTGGAGGTGAGACAGAGCGGATCGAGCTTGGTGACTTAGTGATCAACCATGTGACTCATGAGGTTCGCATAGGGGACCAACCTTTGGAATTGACAGTAAAATCCTTTGAACTTCTATGGGTATTAGCCAGCAATCCTGAGAGAGTCTTTTCAAAGACGGAACTTTACGAGAAGGTATGGCAAGAGGAATATGTGGATGATAGCAATACACTCAATGTTCATATCCATGCTTTGAGGCAAGAGTTGACCAAGTATACAAATTCAAATGCTCCTGCTATCAAAACTGTCTGGGGTTTGGGCTATAAGATGGAAAAACCAAGAGGTAGAAAATGAAATTAAAAAACTATATTTTAGTGGGGTATCTAGTGTCGACTCTACTAACGATTTTGGTTGTTTTCTGGGCAGTCCAACGAATGTTGATCGAGAAAAGTGAAGTGTATTTTCTAGTTGGAATGACCTTGATTGCTAGTTTCATTGGCGCTGCAGTGAGCATCTTTCTTTTGTCGCCTGTTTTTTCTTCTCTGAAACATTTGAAAAAACAAGCTCAGGATATAGCCAGCAAGGATTTCAGCACAGAAATTGAAACCAAAGGCCCATTAGAGTTTCAAGAGCTGGGCCAGGCTTTTAATGACATGTCCCACAATTTGCAAGCCATCTTTCAATCACTTGATGAGAGCGAGCGAGAAAAGAGAATGATGATTGCGCAGCTCTCTCACGATATTAAAACTCCCATTACCTCCATTCAGGTTACTGTGGAGGGAATTCTAGATGGAGTGATCAAGGAAGAGGAGCGACTCCACTACTTAGCCACGATTGGTCGGCAAACTGAGCGTCTAAACAAGCTAGTAGAGGAATTGGATGTTTTGACTCTTAACACACAACCTCAAGATACTGCTGATGAAGAAGTCGAAGAGGTATTTTTAGATCAATTGCTGATTGAGTCAATGAGTGAATTTCAACTCCAGATTGAACAAGAGGAGCGAGATATTTACATTCAAGTGTCACCTGAGTCAGCGAAAGTCAAGAGCCATTATGACAAACTTTCTCGAATTCTGGTCAATTTGTTAAACAATGCCTTTAAATATTCAGAACCAGGAACCAGAATCGAGGTTCTTGCCCAATTAACAGAACAAGAGCTGACAATCAGTGTGAAAGACGAGGGTCAGGGGATTCATCCTGAGGACTTGGAAAAGATCTTTAAACGACTTTATCGTGTAGAAACTTCGCGCAATATGAAAACAGGTGGTCATGGCTTAGGACTTGCGATTGCACGAGAACTAGCCCATCAGCTTGGTGGCGACATCTCAGCAGAAAGTCAGTATGGCTTAGGTAGCAAGTTTACATTCTCTCTCAATTTGAAATAAAGCCGTACCCTCCCCTTTGCAAATTGATCATTTTATGGTAAAACAGTAGCGGTAAAACGTGAAGCTAGTCAACAGGTGTCTTATAACAAGTAACCTTGGCTGTTTAGGCGAAGGGCATCTGCACGAATCAGGGCTCTCTAAGTGACTATTTCCACCGAAATATTATTTATATCAGGAGGGACATACATATGTCACGTTATACAGGACCATCTTGAAAACAAGCTCGTCGTTTGGGTCTTTCTCTTACTGGTACAGGTAAAGAATTGGCACGTCGTAACTACATACCAGGACAACACGGTCCAAACAACCTTTCAAAACTTTCAGAGTACGGTTTGCAATTGGCTGAAAAACAAAAACTTCGTTTCACTTACGGTGTGGGTGAAAAACAATTCCGTAACTTGTTCGTACAAGCTACTAAAGTTAAAGGTGGAACACTTGGTTTCAACTTTATGGTTCTTTTGGAACGTCGTCTTGACAACGTTGTTTACCGTCTCGGCCTTGCAACTACTCGTCGTCAAGCACGTCAATTCGTAAACCACGGTCCACATCCTTGTTGACGGAAAACGCGTTGATATCCCATCATACTGCGTAACTCCAGGTCAAGTGATCTCAGTTCGTGAGAAATCATTGAAAGTTCTAGCTATCCTTGAAACAGTAGAAGCTACTCTTGGATGTCCAGCATTCGTATCATTCAACGATAAAAAATTGGAAGGTTCATTGATTCGCTTGCCAGAACGCGACGAGATCAACGAAGCACTTGTCGTTGAATTCTACAACAAAATGCTTTAATTTCAAGAAAAACTTGCAGGAAGCCTACTACAGTGGGCTTTTTGCTTTGTCTTAAATCGTTGATTTCTGGGTTTGCTCCCCTTTTTGCTCCCCCTAGAGGGCTTTTAGTGCTGTTTCGTAAAACGAGACGGCTTTTTTTGCGTTCTCTTTTGAGAGATGGCTATAAATATCCATGGTCATGGATAGAGTGGAATGACCTAGGCGGTATTGTAATTCCTTGTAAGGTATTCCAGAGTTAAGCAGTAAACTAGCGTGGGTATGGCGGAAACCATGAAAGCCAATGTTAGGAACTCCAGCACGTTTAAACCGAGTTTTTAGACGATTACCCAGAGTTTTGTTATTTGGGTAATCATGGATAAAATCAGAGAATACAACTGTTTCAGTTCGTCCTAACTTCCAGGCTTCCTGAATTTGTCTAAGCTGGTAAGTTTTCAGCATGGTAATAGTTCCCTGGTCTATATCTATATCCCGATAGCTTGCTTTTGATTTTGGGCTATTGATTTGCCCTAGATGGTTTAGTGTCTTGGTAATGCTAATGGTTGCATTACCAAGGTCAATATCAGACCAGCTAAGTGCTAGGGCTTCATTGATACGGCAACCAGTGGCCAGCAAGAACTTGTATAGGGTGGCTTCATACAGATTTCTGTACTTGGCCTGATCCAGTCCTCCCAAGTAGTCGAGAAACTTTTTTAGGTCTTGATTTTCAAAATGCTTGACCTTTTTTCTCTTAGCCTTTTGAGTGTTACGAGGTAAGACGACATCACGCGCAGGGTTAGAAGATATTGCTTGCATGGTCACGCCATACTGTAAAATACGTTTATTCAGCGCGTGGATTTTATCATAATGCAGATAAGCGCCAGGCTCCCCTTTGTTTGTTTTGTCAGCCAGTTTGTTAACTATGCTTTGAATGAGTGGCGTAGTCAGCTTATCGAGCTTATAGATCCCAAAGAGTGGCAAAACATGGTTATCTAGTAACTTCTTAACGTTGTCTTGTGTGTTGGGTTTGACAGTATACTTGTAGCTTTCCCACCATAGTTCAGCCAATTCCCGATAACTTGCTATTGACGTAGCTTGAAACCTGGTGAAGCCGTCTTGCTGGAAGGCTATTTTTTCTTGTTTGGCTTTCTGCTTAACCTCCTTTTGTGTCCGACCCGTTACTTTGGTCTTAACCTTCTTACCTGTTACCTGGTCAACTCCCAGATATACACTAGCACGGTACACAGTAGCACCGTTTTTCTTTTTTACTTCAGTTATTTTCATGATAAACCTTTCTAAACATCAGCAGGCAAGCCGTAATAAGGTTTTTAGAGTGGTTTATATGTTTAAGAGATAGTGATATATCAATCATTACAACTTCGTTTGTTCGCAAAACGAACAATTAAATAATGAGCTGATAAAGAATGAAGTTCGAGTGAAGCAAGAGAATCCACGCGCTTCAGGATTGTAGAACATTGTGGCGCGTGGGTATTAAAAGTTCCTACACGTCTAAGGTATAGACAAGTATGAACATATTCCGCCAATAAAGGGCGATTTTGCTATAGTTGGCAGTTGATCCGCACGGGTTAGATGGTTCTGTCGCTACCGGCAACAGTAAAAATCTTGATATGGGTATCTTCTGAAGGTGGGAAATCTATCACAATATCATCATAAGCTGGATTGATAGAAACCAATCGCAGGCAATTTGTTTCGGTATAAACACGTTTCAAATAGGTTTTATCGTTAACCACAACGGCGCAAACTTGGCCAGAGTATGACGATATACCCTTATCTATCAAATAAACAACGTCGCCGTCTTGATAGTTTGGGGTCATGCTATCGCCATCAACGAGTGAAGCTAAGTCATGAGCTGGGGGTTCATTAGTAACTTGTACTGTTTTTGTATCATAGTCATCATAACCAAAACCATAACCAGCGGCCAGACTTGAAACTGCCTTGACATCGTAAGTAATAGCCAATTCTTCCACGATTGAAGTTTCTTGTTTTTGTAGTAACTGTTCAGAGGTTTTCAACAAATTATTTTTATTATCTTCATCTAACTTTGAATAGTTAGATAACAAAATAGCTTGTCGAGGGTCAAAGTTAGAAAAAGGAATGGTGGAACTCTTTTCCTCAATCAAATCAGACTTATTTACACCAAAATAGTTTGCCATTATTTCTATTTTGTCTATACGTGGGTAGGTCTTTGCATTGACCCAATCAAGAACGGTTGTATATTTGAAATCTAAAGCCAGTGCCATTTGGCGAGGGTTTAGACCTTTTTTGTCTAGCAATCTCTTTATATTTTCTGCCATTATCTGCTTATTTCCTAGCGACATAACCGCACCGCCTTTCTTTATGTTACGGTTTAATTATACGGTTAAAACATACAGAAAGCAAGAAAAAAGAAAAAAAGTAAAAAATAATTAAAAAAACGCTTGACAAGCACGGTTATACCGTTTATACTAAAAACACGGTTAAGCCGTTCATAAAATAAAAGAGGAGGTGAAGCAATGAGCAAGTACACACTGAAAGCTCTACGGGCTAACGCAGACATGAAGCAAACCGAAGTGGCTGAAAAACTTGGTATTTCTACCACTACTTGGAGCAAATGGGAAAACAAGAAGCGTTTTCCAACCGTTGACCAAGTCGAAAAAATTTCAAAACTTTTTAATGTGGCTTATGACGACATTATTTTTTTACCATGATAGACGGTTATACCGTTCACGGGAAGGCAGGCAAGCAATGAAGAGGAACTACACAAAGGAAGTTTTGGAAGTTGTAACAACTCAACGATTCGGATCTAAATATTTTGATGTTTATGGAGACATTCAAAATCCGTTATTTGTAGCGGTAGAGGTTGCTGAGATGATTGAAATCCAAAACACCACAGATTTACTAAAACGGGTAGACGATGATGAAAAGCTGACCTATGTAATATCTAGGGCAGGTCAAAAAAGAGAAATGAATATGCTGACAGAGTTCGGAGTCTATGAAGTTTTATCGCAGTCACGCAAACCACTAGCAAAAGAGTTTAAAAAAGTTGTCAAGCACATTCTGAAAGAAATCCGACTAAAAGGCTACTACATGGCTGGGGAACTGGTGGAAGAACCACAGACCACTATAAAAGCCCCTGACACGTTGGCAGAGGCAGAGCGGTATTATATTGATCCACTGGCCAGAGCCATTGCAGAGGCTAAAAATATGAACGAGAAGAGCCGTCTGACAAGCAAGCTAACTCGATTCATGCAGGAGGTAGAACCACAATGGAACTAGTCTACATGGACGGCAAGAAAGAGCCGTATACTACGAGTGAAATAATAGCTGAATGCGTTGAAGTTACTCATCACACGATACAAGAACTTTTAAGAAAGCATAAAGCTGATTTTGAAAGCTACGGAATTATCGCATTTGAAATGCGTAAATTAGACGGGCGAGGGAGACCAATGAAAATCTATCGCTTGAATGAGCAACAAGCAACCTTGCTGATCACTTATCTAAAGAATACTGCACCAGTTCGTAAATTCAAAATGAACCTAGTCAAAGCCTTCTTTGAAATGCGTGAGGAACTTTCTAAGTTTCGTATGCAGAGGGCGCTAGAAAAGCCAAAAAGAAAAACACTGCATGACAGTATTGAGAACTGGGAACAAGCACCAAAGCACGCGCATAGCACCATGAACAACCTGCTACTGAAGGCAGTAACCGACAGGAACGCTAAACAGTTAAGGGCGGAACGTGGGGGCTACAATGGCATTGATAGCTTGACCAGTGAGGAGCTGGAGCAATATCAAGCATTTGAAGACATGGTAATAGCCATGATTGGCTTGAATATGAGTTATCAGGAAATCAAGGCTATGGCATTCAGAAATAAAAAAACACGCCAAGAAGGCGCGTGATTGCAACAAAAAAGGCTTTACAGTCGCCAAACTCACAAGCCTTTTAACAACAATAACTAAAAAGAAATTACAGCAGGCAAGCCGTAATAAGGTTTTTAGTTTTGATAATTATAGATACCTCAATTATACCATGAATTGCTGGTATCGTGTACCCCTACTTAGAGGCCACCTCTTAAAAATTGATAAAGCGAACTTCCAAATTCTGCGACGTCGCAGAATTTAGGTCTACTTAGAGGCCATCTCTTAAAAATGGTCATCACTCCAAGCGTTCGCCAACTTGGGGCAATCGCCCAGCGTTTGGAGTGGTGTCAATCCTGTATAAGAAACAACATTAAAAGGCCATCAGGGAAATTACACATCATAGAAAAAGGTAAAAAACATGACAGAAACAACATACGATAATTTAACTAGACATATAGACAGAATTAGCGCAGAAATGCAAGAAATTGGCGAAAAAAATGGGCTCAGTAGACTTTCGTTATTGGCAAATCAGACAAAGTTTATCAAAGAAGAATTATCCCGTTTACTTTGGATTGAACTTCCTGAATTGAATGACAGCCATAAAATCGAGGCAGTTTCTAAAAGCACTACGGGAATCTATTTCTCCCCTGGTATTTTTGAAAAGGATGCTATGCGACAAGCATTCTTTAAACGCCAAGCTAAGCACTTTTTTGACAACGAAGCAGAGCAACAGGCGTATATAGAGCATGCTGAAAAGGAGTATTTAGAGGCTACTGCAACCTTAAAAGATATTCTTTTTAACTCTAAAAATGGAACTCAGAAAGCAAATAAAAGTTGTCTTATAGAGAAGTTTGGGGAGGCAATGCAATGACACTAGACCTAGACAACATGACACAAGCAGAATTTGATGAAGTAATGACTGAAATCAAGGAGGAACGCCCCAACCTCTTTCAGTTTATTGCTGATTTTGTAGACCGAAAAGTAAGCACCGAGGAAGTAGACGAATACCTAAAGATGAAACGTGAAAAACAAGTGGAATTTATCAAGAATTATCAAGCGAGGGGATAAAAAGTGGCTAAAAAAACAAAGAATAACACACTTACAGTGAAACAAAGCAAAAACCTAGGCGCTGACCTAACTAATATCATGACTGGGTTACAAGGCTTACGCCACCACGCTAACACTCTTATGATTGTGGAACACGCTGGGGCAGATAATGGGCTACTACGCCATGAAATGGATAATTTTTTAGAACATATCTATGACATGGTAGAAATTTATTCCCGTGATTTAGACAAAATTGCGTTTTTCCTACTCGAGTGTGACAACCCAGAGGAATTAAGAGCATACGAGGCAGAGGAAAGAGGGGAGTAAACCATGGATACTGAATTAAATTTATCTGCTACCCAGTTCTTTATCCTAGTTACTGTTTTATCGATCGCCTTAACTGTTCTATGGCTTAAAAAAAGCTATTTTCAGCTCGATATAGAGCCTAAAACTGATACCGTGACAGATAACAACACGCGCAACGTAGGCGCACGCTACGGGGCTTATATTCAAGCTCAAGGCAATTATAACAACTAGAAAGAAGGATATCATGACAGAAATTATTGACCTTTTTGGACGGAATAAAGAGCTAGAAACACTAAGCGCAAACCTAGCTACAATTACGGACACGGAAGATACGGATATGGACGTTGTTCCAGAAATTGTCGAGATAATCAAGCAACTACTGGATATCATTAAAACACAACAACAATCTATAGAAAACTTAGCTTGTATAGCGGAGAAAACAATACAACTAGAAAGAGGCAGACAATGACAACAAACAAAAACTTTGACCTTTCAAAATTACGAGCTGAACACTTTGGTCAGTGGTTAGATGAGGCTTTCCAAACTATGCTAGATTTTTCCCTAGAAAATAAATTTGATTGCTACAGTATTGAGGAACAAAATCAGCTAAACCGAGTATTAGAAACCCTAACACATTTTTCTGATATGTGGGAAAAGGTCAGATTATTCTAATCAGCAAGGAAAGAGAGAAAACAGAATGACACTACCACTGTTACCAGAGAATTATAGGCGCGTGCTTAATCTTATCAAGGTAAGGGCCGACAATCCTACCACAGGGGCTGAGATAGCCCTTATTTTGAAGTTAGAGGAACGGACAGTACAAAACATCATCAGTCGCTTGATCACGCGCTACGGCGTTCCTATCATTGGTGTACGACATGGGTTTAATCGTGGGTACTTTATCCCAGCAGATAAGGAGGAGTTGTTAGACGGTGCTAAAGCCTTTTACAACCAAGTACAGGAAGAACAAAAGCGCCTAAGTGTTTTGTTAAATGCTGACCTTGATAGCTATAAGGAACTACTGAAAGGGGCTGAGATGAATGTTTAGCTTAAGTAAAGAAAGTGAACAAGATTTAACCCAGGGAGTGCTGGAGTTGGTAGGAAGTTACCTGGAGGCGCGTGAGCAAACACCGCCAAGACTGTTAGGTCTAATCACAGCTCAACAGGTTAAAGATGAACTAGACATAAAGGGTAAGACCTTGAAACGTTGGGAAGATAACGGGCTAAGACGTTACCAGCCCCCACTAGAAGACACTAGGAAAATCTTTTATAGGGTCAGTGATATTCTGGTATTTTTGGGGGTGGAAAACTAGAAAGGGGGTGCTAAATATGCCTATTTATGAAAGCAAAGGGTTTGGGAATGACTTGCATTTATTCGATAAACAAGCACCCTTTGACTTTATCGCAACTTTTAGACCTAGGAGAGTGCCACAAGGTACAAATATAGACGATTTTAAGCGCAGTTCCGCCCCTTACTGTATTACTGGCAAGGTGAAACAAGACGAGAATGGCAATTACAAGCGGAATAATGCTAGCTTGGTTTATCGTGACTTGATTTTCTTGGACTATGACGAGCTAGAGGCTAATATAGACTTTCCTAGCGTTGTCGATAACGCCTTACATGGCTATTCATATATTGTTTACCCAACTATTAAGCACACGGCTAATAAGCCACGTTATAGACTTGTGGTGAAGCCTAGTGACGGAATGACAGAACAGATTTATAGGCAGACTGTCCAAGAGATAGCAGACAAAATCGGTCTACCTTTCGACAGTACAAGCCTAACATGGTCGCAGTTACAAGGTTTACCAGTAACCACTGGAGACCCTGCTGATTATAAAAAGATAGTAAATAGAGGTCGTGACTATCCCGTAGCAAAAACAGTTATGGCCAGTCAGAAACCACACTATCGCACACGCCCAAGCGGTAATAAAACAATCACCATGCGCGTGCTTGATACCCTATTACATGGCTTTGGTGACGAGGGAGGGCGAAATGTTGCGGTAACTAGGTTTGTAGGGTTATTGTTGTCAAAATGGGTTGATGCTGACGTAGCCACTGCCTATGAGCTAACAACCATAGCAAATAGCGTTACAGATAACCCTTTACCAGAGCAAGAGCTGGAACGGACTTTTGAAAGTATTGTTAGATCAGAAATAAGAAAGAGAGGTGTCAATGGAAATTAATATCGATGAATTGCAAGAGCAACTCAATGAAACCAAGGTTATTGAGCCACCTAAGTCTATGAAAGAAGTACTAGACCGTATCTATCAAGTTGGTGAGCTATGGCGCTCAGAAAATAAATACTTAGTTAACGAGGGAAAAAAGAATGAGAAAACAGTCATTCCGCTTCCTAGTATCTTTACCGTAGCTAAAGAGTTGAGTAAAATCGTAACATTTACGTTTATTACCAAATCTAACACTGCTGATAATAGCTTGCTCTATCTGTATGATCTCGACGAGGGTATTTATACCGCTAGCGCAGACGAATTCAATGTTTTGTGTAAGACGTTTGATAGCAGAATAAAGCCAAACGACTGGAAACAGATAAAAATGATGGTACGTACCATGACGAAGATAAGCAGACCGTTAGAAAGTGCTAACTTAGTACCAGTACAGAATGGTATCTTAGACTTGAAAAACAAACAACTACGACCATTTGACCCTAAGTATATTATCACCAGCAAGATAGCCACTGCTTACAATCCGCCTAAGTTTACCCCTAAGGATAGAGAGGGCAAGACGTTTGATGATTGGTTAAGTTCTATTGCTTGTGGTGATAGTGAGTTGATAACCCTCTTTTGGCAAATTATCCTAGAGGCTATCAACCCAAACTACACCCGTAACAAGTTCGCTATTTTCTATGGTGATGGTAACAACGGTAAAGGAACATTTCAGCGCTTACTTATCAATCTAATTGGTGAAAGTAACGTGTCAGCTTTGAAACCTGCACAATTTAGTGAGAAGCATAACTTAGAAACGCTTGTGGGTAAGGTATGTAACATTGGAGATGAAGCACCAAACGACTACTTAAAAAACCCGTCTGATCTAATGAGCATCACCAGTGGCGACACTGTATTGGTTAACCCCAAAGGTAAGACTGCCTTTGAAGCAACTTTCAAACTCTTTAACATCTTTTCGGGGAACTATATTCCTAATGGTGGGAATAAAACCAAGGGTTGGTATAGACGCATTATGATTGTGCCATTTAACGCTGACTTTAACGGTCAAACCGAAAAGCCTTGGATAAAGAACGAGTTCCTAGCAGATAAAGACGTTTTAGAATACGTCCTATATAAAACTGTCAATCAAGAGCCTTTCACTCAATTTATTGAGCCTAAGGCGGTCAAAGACTTGTTAGAGGAATACCAAGAAGATAATGATTATTTGCTTGGTTTTATCAGAAACGAATACATTCCTAACGGCTGGCATGAGTTAGAAATTGTACCAGTATTTCTAGCCACGAAACGCCTGAGAGAGTACGCCGAAGATATGGGAATACAAAAGCCGAATTTATACGGTGCAGGGAAAGACATCGCTAGAAACCTACAAAGCTTAACACCACACAGCTATTTTGTTAAAAGGGCAAGGGCAAAAGCTAGTGATATCAAAATTCTAGACCCTAACGGATTTGATATAAAAAAACTAAATAAGCCACAACACTCAATAGTAAAAGAGGAATAATGTTACCTTGTTACTTTGTTGTTACCCTGTTTTCACAACAAGGTAACACCTTTGAACGATTGATACATAAGGGATTAGACCTATTCTGTTACTTTGTTACCTTCTTTATAAAGTTTATATTATAGATAGATATACGATGATAGTTATATATATAAGAGAATAGAGAAAAGAAGGTAACAAGGGTAACAACACCCCTCAAACCCTTGCTACTACTGGTCTCGTACATGTTCCCAACAAGGTAACAAAAAGGGAACAACAAGGTAATAAATAGCAAAAGTTTACATAATTTATCTTAAAACAAGAAAGAGAGACTAAAAATGACTGAAAACCACTACCTAGAACAAGCGGAAAAAGACAGACTGGAACTTGAACAGCACCGCTTAAATTATATGGCTGATGATACACCTATTGAGCCTAGCGATATTCCTAAACTAATGGAAATAGCTGAAAAGTTACAAGCAGAGGATACCAGTCTGAACATTTATGAACTGTATAAGCACCCAGAAGCGTGTGCTAAACTATTCTCACAGATAACTGAAGCTTGTTATATGGCTTTGAATGCTACACCGACACAAGCCCAAAGATTGGCATTTTGCGACTATCTAAAACAGCAATACGAAAACACCTTAAAGAAAATGATTGCCAGCACAGACAAGCAGGCACTAGGTGAGTTACTAGTTTCGTTAGAGCTACCAGCAGAGATAGAAAGCCAGTTTATCCGAGATATGGCAGTCAGTGGGATACTAGCCAAAGATTGAACAGAGAGGTGAAAGCCTCTTTTTGATACTTTATCCAAGCGCTTTTAACTAGTATAACAAAGAGGATAAATCATGGAACTAATGGAAATCAACGAGAAAGCAACAATCAAACGTTGCAAGCGAAAACTTCGAGAATATCCACGCTGGCGAGAGATTGCACACGATAGCGCTGAACAGCGTATAACGGCAAATTATACCTTTGAGCCACGTTCTAAGAACAATAACCGCAGTAACATTGTTGAAACACTGGCAGTAAGACGAATGAGTGCCATAAATGAGCTGGAAGCTATTGAGGAAGCACACAGAAACATCGTTGATAAACGCTACAGGGTTATTATCTATCGCCGTTTCTTACAACACCCACCAGCACCAAACTGGTTTATCGGTCAAGAATTAGGCTATGCTAAAACAAGATTTCAAGAGCTAGTTAACCTTGCTTGTTTAGCTTTTGCTGAAAACTATCGAAACGGTGAACTAGTTGATTTGTTTGAATAGTTGGGTTGTCCATATATAAGGCGAGGTGTCAAAGTGATAGAAATTGAATTAAAAGCGTTTATAGACGTTCTCAAAGCTAGCAACCTAACCAAGGCGAAGATGGCACACGGCAAAACTAAGGTATGGCTAGACTTGGATAAGTTGACCATAGTTTATAACGGTCAAGAAACGCCCCTAAAACGGCAGTCATTAAACTATGGAGGCTATCGCTATTATTTATATTGTCCTAACTGTGGAGAGGCTAGAACGAGCTTATATTGGTATTGTGAAGACTTGTCATGTCGTAAGTGTCTAGGGTTGCATAATAGAACATTAAACCGAAGCAAGACCGACTGTGTTTATTACTGGGAGCAGGCAGTTAAGGAAGCTCAAAAGATAGTGCCTGAATATGAGGCAAAGGACTACACAACTCCCGATTTTCCCGATAAGCCAAAAGGAATGCACTGGAAAACTTATTACAAGCATAGAGCTAAGTATTATCAATATTGGCGCAAAGGTGAAGACTTATGGTTAAGTGGTATTAAACTATGATATGATCTTGATTTTTCGTAACGTTTCGAAATTTACCAACGTCGAGAAATTTGGGAACACTCTTAAATGTGACAACGTTGTCATATTTGATAAACGCTTTCCAAATTTGTGCACGTTCTCAATTTTTCTAGTTACTTTTTACATGGAGCGGTGAACGTTCTTAACGCCCTAATTATAGGGAGATGTTGGTAAATGTTGGTTAGAAAATGTTAGAATGAAACGCGATAGATAGTAGAAGGTAGTGGAATGGTAGCGCGTGGGATAAAAATGTTGAAAAATGTTGATATAAAACACCCTAATTGTTGGAAAATGTCGGTATAAAACACCACTATATTATTGGAAAATATGGGAATGGAAAATATAAATGTTAGAAAATACTAGAATAAAACGTTAATAGTAGAAAATAGTGGAATGTTATTAGTGAAGCAATATCCGATAATGGATTGAATGAATGAAATAGTTGGGCTATAATGTGTCATAGAAACCAGGTAGAAAAAGGTAAAGATATGGATATCATTAAGAAAAATAAGTGGTATATATTGCCATTAGCTATCCTTGTAATTGTTATTGCTATCGTAACTATGCAACCAAGTAAGAAAACAAAGGAAGTAAAAAAACAAACCTACGACAGTTACAAAGGTATCAAAACATAGCTCACATAGTTCATCTAAAGAAAAGCCTAGTGAAACGTCTCAAACGCAGGAACAACCGACACAAAGTGAGCAAGCACCTAGCACGCAAGCTGACGTAGTAACACCACCACAAGACACGTTACAACAAGCTCAAGACCAGTATGGTTATGGTGGCATACCTGTAGACTCACCCGAGGTTGCGCGTGAGCAAGGTCAGAATGAGGCACGTCAACAATGGCATGACGACCAAGTTGAATGGGGTATTCAGCAAGGCTATCTTAACCCAGACGGTAGCCCAAAAGAGACAAACTAAAACATTACTATAACGTCCTTAACACGCCCTATACAAAGAATAGTCCGATAACACTCGGGCTATTTTTAAATTGCACCCCCGCCCCTATATTGCCGTCTGGAGAGCCACTACAAGGTGTTTTCTCACGTCACGCGCCAATTTTCCAGAATTTTAATGGGTGTCATAACTCAACCGGAGAGGAGAAAAAAGTGAGTGGTTAAAAATCCGTACTATCGGCAAAATAAAGGGAGTTTACCCACAGACCCACCGAACTATCTAGGGACAGTCGCAAGAGAAATCTGGCGCAAAATCGTTCCGTTTTTAGAAAGCACCCACAAGGTGTTGTCTTACATCACGCGCAAATTTTCACAGTTTTTTATAGGGTGTCTATACTAAGTTATGCTAAGGTTTTCGCTATAATAGAATTATTTAAAGATAGTTGTTTTTCTGTATCAATTACGAATAGTAAAGAAAAGGAGAATAATATAATGCTAACCTATGATGAATTTAAAGAGGCGATGGACAAGGGTTTTATTAAAGGTGATACTGTCCAGATTGTCCGAAAGAATGGTAAGATCCATGACTACGTTTTAGACGGTGAACGAGTTGAGCCACACGAAATATTGAGCTTAGAAAAGGTATCGGATATAATAAAGGAACTTACTAATTTACTACACTAGAATTTAATAATAAAATATCAAATAATAAGCAATGTAAAATTACTTTGATATAGGAAGTTAATACTTAGCTAAAGGTGTTGTAGGAAATTAAAAAACATAGGAGTATGAATTATGGGTAAAAAAGAGAACATTAGACTACTCAAAGAGGCAACTGATAGGCTTATAAAATTTGTACAAAACAACCCTAACTATCACAAATCTTACGGTATGGGGGAAAGTCTTAGTAATTACGTTAACCAACTCGAAAGAGATCTCCATAAGAAAAAGAGACGATATAAAACCTATTTACCTGGAACAATAGTATACGTTCACTTTGGAATGAATTTCGGAGAAGAATTTTCAAAGACACATTATGCTATTACACTTTCTAAAAACGATAATAAAAACAAAAGGACAGTAACCGTAATTCCCCTCACTTCTAAGTCGGGAGACGATAAAATGAAACTTGATTTCAATTTTTCACGAGAGCTTTTTCATTTAACACATCAAGTAGCAAAGGAGGAATCTAAAAAAAGTGAAGAAAATCTAATTTCAGAAATCAATTCTAGATTACCTAGTGATATCGAACCATATACTTCTTTAGAGGACTTGACTTACCTCTTTGATAATTGGGAAGAATATGACGATTTGCTCAATAAAGTCGCGGAGGAAATAAAGAAATCTACCAAATTATTAGAGAGTGCTAGTAAACAGATGGATAGATTTCAAAAAACAACGGAAAAAACGACTTACGCTGCATTAGACTGTGTAACTACTATTGACAAGAATAAAATAGAATCTCGAATTTCAGAAATTGATGTTCTTTCAGCGACTGTTCTTGGAGATGTGCAATTAAAAAAATTATCTAAAGCAATTGCTGAAAGGATTATATTTGACAAATAAATTAGGATTTTGATAAAATATAAT
>OLNV01000661.1_pt1 | contig 26102 bp, 17 predicted proteins | sample 1672891 | NCBI WGS metagenome assembly OLNV01 (sample SAMEA3136734, study PRJEB25190) | human gut metagenome | biome: human gut; feature: human-associated habitat; material: faeces | place: Austria | collected 2013 | reverse complement strand
AGAAGGCTTGCGGTATCAGCGGTCTCTTGGAAGAGGTGAACCCATTCAACCAGCCAGGTGTTGAGGCATACAAGAAGAATATGTTTGCATTGCTCAACAAGCCAGGTTATGAGGCAGAGAGCAAGGCTATCCAGGAGCGTCTGGCTAACGAGAAGTAATTGATGAAAGAAATTATTTCAAAATACTTAAAAGACCACGGCTTTGGGGAATTCAACCCTAAAGCCGTTCTTTTTGATATGGATGGCGTATTGTATAACAGTATGCCCAATCATGCCGTAGCATGGCAGGAGTCGATGAAGCAGTTTGATATCCACATGACTGCCGCCGATGCCTATGCCACCGAGGGAGCCCGAGGCATTGACACCATCCAGATGATGGTGAAGAAGCAGAAGGGTATCGACATCACGCTGGATGAAGCACAGAAAATGTATGATGTAAAGACCGACATCTTCCACTCCATGCCTACCGCCGAGATTTTCCCTGGTGTGAAGGAAATCATGCAGAAGATCAAGGAAGCCGGTATGCAGGTAGGAGTAGTAACGGGCAGCGGTCAGCGCCCACTCATCCTGAGACTTCTCAACGACTTCGGCGAATATCTCGATGAAGCGCATATCGTAACCGCTTATGATGTGAAGCGAGGCAAGCCAAATCCAGACCCTTATCTGATGGGATTGCAGAAAGCTGGCAACCTGCAGCCTTGGGAAGGCATCGTGGTAGAGAATGCTCCTTTGGGCGTTCGTGCCGGCGTAGCAGCCAACATCTTCACCGTAGCCATCAACTCCGGTCCTCTGCCAGATACAGAGCTTTCAGATAAAGGCAGCAACCTGCTCTATCATCAGATGACAGAGTTCTGCGATGACTTCGGTAGCTTGATAGATGCAGCAAAAGAAACAGGCTATGATGCCGAAGAAAACAGAAAAACGGGTAAGTAACGCAAATTACTTACCCGTTTTTCTATTATCTTCGGCTTTTTTATTTTTCTGATATTTCTATTCTGCCATTATACGATCTATCCTTTTTTCAAAGCCCGGATAGCATTCAATACAGCCAAGACGGTAACACCCACATCGGCAAAGACAGCCATCCACATCGTACCCAGACCTATGGTGGCAAGCAGCAGGACAGCTATCTTTACACCAATGGCAAACACCACATTCTCGTGAGCAATACGGATGGAGTGTCGGGCTATCTTCATGACAAGAGCTATCTTTCTCGGATCGTCATCCATCAGGACAACATCCGCAGCCTCAATTGCCGCATCACTACCCAAGGCTCCCATCGCAATACCTACATCAGCACGCTTCAGTACAGGCGCATCATTGATACCATCTCCCACATAGGCAAGCGTCTTTTCTGCCGGTTTTTCCTTCAGCAACCGTTCCACATGGATCAACTTGTCTGCAGGAAGAAGTTCTGCATGATACTCATCGATACCTATCTGTTCTGCCACCTTCTTTCCTATCTCCTGATAGTCGCCTGTCAGCATCACGGTCTTCTTCACTCCGAGTGCCTTGAGCTGAGCTACCGCCTCAATACTTCCCGTCTTGATACTGTCATTTACAACCACCGGTGCTCCTTCATCAGCCTGTACCAGCACCTCGCCATGGGTCAGCGTTCCCGTCTTATCGAACACCACGGTATCTACCTTGGCAAGCGCATCCATATAATTGCTACCCTTGATGAGAATACCGTTTCGGGAAGCGCCACCGATACCGCCAAAGAAAGTAAGCGGCACACTGATGACCAGGGCACAAGGACAGGATACCACCAGGAATATCAGGGCACGGTTGAGCCACAATGGGAAATTCTCACCAAAGCTACCGGCACCCAGCATATCCGGAGCGATTCCCATTGCTCCCAGGAAAGGAGGAAGAACCGCCAATCCCAATGCCGCGAAGACGACAACAGGTGTATAGATTCGGGCAAAACGGGTGATGAAAGCCTCACTCCTTGACTTGTTCTGATCAGCACTCTCCACCAGGGCGATGATCTTGGATGCCGTACTCTCGCCGAAGGTCTTGGTGGTACGAATTCTGATTTCGCCCTTCAGGTTGATACATCCAGAATAGATTTCATCTCCTTCCTTGATATTCCTAGGAACGCTTTCACCCGTCAAGGCAACCGTATCCAACAGGGCAGAGCCTTCAGTAACAATGCCATCCAGCGGAATCTTCTCTCCCCTTCTGACCAAGATAGACTCTCCTACCGCCACCGTATCAGGAGCCACCTTGAAAATCTCTCCATTCCGAATGACATTCGCCACATCCGGACGAATATCCATCAGATGCGAGATGCTGTCACGACTCTTTCCCTCGGCATATCCTTCGAAAAGTTCTCCCACCTGGAAAAAGAGCATCACGAAAACAGCTTCCGTAAACTCGGTTTCCGAACCCGGAAAGAAGCCGATGCATAAAGCTCCCAAGGTTGCGATAGACATCAGGAAGTGCTCGTTGAACATATCTCCCTTGGCTATACCTTCAGCAGCTTCCCCCAGCGTCTCGTGTCCTATTAATAAATAAGGTATGAGATAAACCAGGAGCAACTGCCAGGTTGCCAGGTTAAAGTTTCTCTCGATACATACAGCGATGATTAAGAGAACAACCGTTACTGCTATCAGATAGAGTCTGGACTTCAGACCACCATGTTCGTGATGATGATGTTCATGCTCATGCTTGTTTTTCTTTTCTTCCATTATTTCCAATACTTTTAGTTCTACATTCTTTCTTTATTTCGGCTGCAAAATTACGAATTTGCTTCTGCAACCGGGTTGCAAAAGCAAATTCTCTTCATTTTTCAAGGAACTTTTTTGTAACTTTCTTGCATCTTTCGCAAAAAAGCTGTAAATTTGCAGCACATAAACAATTTAAAACGGCATAAACAATTAAAACATCCGTTCAATTTAACTATCAAGGTATATGAAACATTTCAAATTAATGATGCTCGGACTTGCCTTCTCTGCAGGATTCACTACCCAGATGCAGGCACAGGAAGCACAGAGCTTCGTTCACCAGCAGTCAAACACAGAAGATTACGTCTGGCCAACAGATCCACAAGTATTAACCAAACTCAAGCACTGGCAGGACCAGAAGTTCGGCGTATTGATGCACTGGGGACTCTATAGCATACCCGGCATCGTAGAATCCTGGTCAATCTGTTCGGAAGACTGGATTGTACGTGAGCGCAAACCAACCTACGAGGAGGACAAGGCATGGTACTGGAGTCAGAAAGATTCCCTCAATCCAGTGAACTTCGACCCTAGCAAATGGGCTGACGTGATGAAAAAGGCAGGTATGAAGTATATGATCTTCACCACCAAGCACCACGATGGCTTCTGCATGTTTGATACCAAATATACCGACTTCTCTATCGCCCATGGACCTTTCGGCAAGGATCCACGCCACAACATCGCCAAGGAGGTATTCAATGCCTACCGAAACAAGGGATTCATGATTGGCTGTTATTTCTCCAAACCAGACTGGCACAGCAAATGGTTCTGGAACCCTTATTATGCAACCCCTAACCGCCGCATCAACTACAAGAAACAGCAGCATCCAGATTGGTGGCAGAACTACCGCAAGTTTACCCAGAACCAGCTCAACGAGCTGACCACTGATTATGGCAACATCGATATCCTGTGGCTCGATGGCGGATGGATTACCGGCGAGGAAATCGGTCTTGATACCATTCTGGTAGATGCCCGCAAGCGCAATCCGGGTATGATCAGTGTAGATAGAACCATTCGTGGAAAGAATGAGAACTACCAGACTCCTGAGCAGGGTATCCCAGCCAAGCAGCTCGATATTCCTTGGGAAAGCTGCATCACCCTGAGCCATGCCTGGGGATGGACACCAAATGCTAAGTTCAAGTCACCTAACAAGGTGATAGGTATTCTCTCAGAAATTGTAGCAAAGGGCGGATGTCTCGCACTCGGCGTTGGTCCGAAGGCAGACGGAACCCTGCAACCGGAAGTTGTGAAAAACCTCCTGCAGATAGGAAACTGGCTCAACAAGAACGGTCAGGCTATTTACTCTACCGTCAATGCAGCCCACTATAATGATGGCAAGGTATGGTTTACCGCCGACAAGAACGGCAAGACCCTCTACGCCATCTATGCACTGGAAGATGGAGAAAAGACCCCTAAGACCATTACCTGGACAGAGAACAAGCCTAAGGGTAAGCTCGTTCTGCTGCAGAACGGCAAGTCTGTCAAGTACACCGTCAAGGGCAATCAGGTAACCGTTACCCTTCCATCCGGACTCAAGAATGAACCTCTGGCATTCAAGTTTAATTCAAAATAAAGAAAAACAAATATAAAAAAGCATAAAGGTAGTGATAAGATTCATTTTTTATCACTACCTTTGTGCTTACATATAATATAATGTATATAAAATATAGTAACTATAAAAACTTAAAGAACAATAATTATGAGTAACTATCCTAAAATCGGTATCCGTCCTACCATTGACGGACGTCAGGGAGGCGTACGTGAAAGCCTCGAGGAAAAAACCATGAACTTGGCTAAGTCTGTAGCCAAACTGATTTCAGAGAACTTACGTAATGGCGACGGCTCTCCTGTGGAGTGTGTCATCGCCGACAGTACCATTGGCCGTGTGGCAGAGAGTGCAGCTTGCGCAGAGAAGTTTGAGTGCGAGGGTGTTGGCTCTACCATCACCGTTACTTCCTGCTGGTGCTATGGTGCAGAAACTATGGATATGAATCCACACTGGCCAAAGGCAGTTTGGGGATTCAACGGTACAGAGCGCCCAGGTGCTGTTTATCTGGCTGCTGTTCTCGCAGCTCATGCCCAGAAGGGATTGCCAGCTTTCGGCATCTATGGTCATGATGTACAGGACTTGGAGGACGACTCTATTCCTGCTGATGTAGCAGAAAAGATCTTGCGCTTTGCAAGAGCAGCTCAGGCTGTAGCTACCATGCGCGGCAAGTCTTATCTCTCTATGGGTAGCGCCTGCATGGGTATCGCAGGTTCTATCGTTGACCCTAACTTCTTCCAGGAGTACCTCGGTATGCGCAACGAGAGTGTTGACCTTACTGAGATCATCCGCCGTATGACTGAGGGTATCTACGACCCAGTGGAGTACGAGAAGGCTATGGCATGGACCCGTGAGCACTGTATGTGCAATGAGGGTGAGGATATCGCTAACAATGAGAAGGCAAAGACCCGCGAGCAGAAGGATGCTGACTGGGAGTTCATCGTGAAGATGACTATCATCATGCGCGACTTGATGCACGGTAACCCAAGATTGAAAGAGTTAGGTTTCAAGGAGGAAGCATTAGGCCACAATGCCATCGCTGGTGGTTTCCAGGGACAGCGTCAGTGGACAGACTTCTATCCTAACGGCGACTATCCAGAGGCTCTTCTCAATACTTCATTCGACTGGAACGGTATCCGTGAGGCTATCATCCTCGCTACAGAGAATGATGCAGGCAACGGCGTAGCCATGCTGTTCAACCACCTGTTGACAGGTCGTGCCCAGATTTTCAGCGACGTTCGTACCTACTGGAGTCCAGAGGCAGTGAAACGAGTTACCGGTAAGGAACTTACAGGTCAGGCTGCTGGTGGTATCATCCACTTGATCAACTCTGGTGCTACCACACTCGATGGTACAGGTCAGGCAACAGATGCAGAGGGCAACCCAATCATGAAGCAGCCTTGGGAGATGACCGAGGAGGATGTAGATAAGTGCTTGAAGGCAACTACCTGGTATCCAGCTAATCGTGACTACTTCCGTGGCGGCGGTTTCTCTTCCAACTTCCTCACCAAGGGCGGTATGCCTGTAACTATGGTTCGCCTGAACCACGTAAAGGGTCTTGGTCCTGTGCTCCAGTTGGCAGAAGGTTGGACTGTAGAGATTGATCCTGAGATTCACAAGGTTCTCGACAAGCGTACAGACCCAACATGGCCTACTACCTGGTTCGCACCACGTCTTTGCGACAAGGCTCCATTCAAGGATGTATATTCAGTGATGAACAACTGGGGCGCTAACCATGGTGCTATCAGCTACGGCCATATCGGTGCCGACCTCATCACTCTCTGCTCTATCCTCCGCATCCCAGTATGCATGCACAACGTAGAAGACGACAAGATCTTCCGTCCTGCATCTTGGAACGCATTCGGTATGGATAAGGAAGGTGCAGACTTCCGTGCTTGCAAGAACTACGGTCCTATATATAAATAAGGTGTAACACCATCAGTACGAATATCATTCAAATAGAAAGAAAAGAAAATGATTACAGAAGAGCATATTCAGAAATTCTTAGAGCAGGCTCACCGTGTAGGCGATGCAGCTCTCACCATTTGCAGTAGTGGCAACCTCTCTTGGCGCATTGGCGACGAGGCTCTTGTCTCAGGTACAGGTTCATGGGTTCCTAGCCTCCAGAAGGAGAAGGTATCTCAGTGCCTGGTAGCAACTGGCGAAGTTCTCAATGGTGTAAAGCCTTCTATGGAAAGCGGATTCCACCTCGGCGTACTCCGTGAGCGTCCAGACTGCGACGTGGTTCTCCACTTCCAGTCTCCTTTTGCAACAGCTGTGGCTTGTATGCAGGAAACTCCAAAGGACTTCAATGTAACTGCAGAAGTACCATGCCACGTTGGCAAGGAAATTCCTGTGATTCCTTACTATCGTCCAGGTTCTCCAGAATTGGCAGCAGCTGTCATCGCAGCATTGAAGGATCACAACTCAGCTCTCTTGCTGAAACACGGACAGGTAGTTTGCGGCAAGAATTTCGACGAGGTGTTCGAGCGTGCCATGTTCTTTGAGATGGCTTGTCGCATCATCGTTCAGAGTGGCGGCAAATACACTACACTGACACCGGAAGAAATCGACGATCTCGAGGTTTACGTTTTAGGTAAGAAACAATAAACCTCTATCCTCTATATGAGAGAAGCGGTAGGAGAGAAAGCTGCCCGCTACAGGCACTCTCCTACCGCTTTTTATACGAAAATAACTTTTATCTACCCAAACATTTAGAATAAGCATGATTTATCTAGCTATAGATTTCGGTGGAGGCAGCGGACGAGTGATTGCCGGAAAACTAGAAAACGGCAAGCTCGAAATGGAGCTCATCCATCGTTTCCCTAACCGACAGGTAAGATTAGGCAACCACGTCTATTGGGATTTCCTCGCCCTTTTCGAGGATATGAAGACGGGACTGAAGATGGCTGGAGCCAAGGGACTCAAGGTGGATGGCATCGCCATCGATACTTGGGGAGTGGACTTCGGTCTCATAGACAAGGACGGCAACCTTCTGGGCAACCCGGTATGCTATCGCGATGCCCGTACCAAGGGAATGCCGGAAGAAGTGTTCAAGCAGATTGATCCATCGGCACATTATGCCATCAACGGCACGCAGGTGATGGAAATCAATACCCTCTTCCAGTTATACAGCCTGAAGAAAGCCAACAGTCCACAGCTGGAGAAGGCAGCACATCTGCTTTTCACCCCAGACCTCTTCAGCTATTATCTCACCGGCGAAGCCAACAATGAATATACCATCGCATCCACATCAGAACTGCTGAATGCAACCACCAAGGACTGGGACTGGGAAACCATCGACCAGCTGGGACTTCCACGCCACATCTTCGGCAAGATCGTGATGCCGGGCACCGTAAGAGGAAAGCTGAGCCGCGACATCGCTGAGGAAACCGGACTCGGAGAAGTGGATGTCATCGCAGTAGGTTCTCATGATACAGCCAGTGCGGTAGCAGCCGTACCAGCCACAGAAGATGAATATCCGATGGCATTCATCAGTTCAGGCACCTGGTCGCTCCTGGGTGTTGAGATTGAAAAACCGATCCTTACCGAGAAAGCCCGAAAGGCAGAATTTACCAACGAGGGCGGCATCGGCAGTCGCATCACCTTCCTGCAGAACATCACAGGCCTCTGGATCATGCAGAGACTGATGGCAGAATGGAAGGAGAATGGCGAGGAACAGCAGTTCGACATCATCCTTCCTCTGGCAGAGGAGGCTCACATCAATGCCATCATCCCTGTGGATGACGCTGCGTTCCAGAATCCTGCATCCATGCAGCAGGCCATCATCGACTATTGTGCCACCCATCAGTTGCAGGTTCCTCAGACCAAGGCAGAAATCGTGCGCTGCGTACTCCAGTCGCTTGCAGCCAAGTATGCCGAGGCAACCGATCACCTCAACGAGATGTTACCGCAACCTATCAAGTGCATGCACATCATCGGAGGCGGCTCACAGAACAAGTTACTCAACCGTCTCACCTCCGAAGCACTGGGCGTTCCAGTCATTGCGGGTCCTATAGAGGCTACGGGTATGGGCAACATCCTGACCCAGGCACTTGCCAAGGGAGAAATCAAGGATATCAACGCGCTGAGAGCTGTGGTAAGACAAAGCATCTGATCCATCAGAATATTTACCCTACAAACATAAACGCAGACAATATTAACCTGAAATATGGAATCGAAAAAGAAAGAATCAATCCTGATGAAGGACGGGGTGAACTACCTCGTACCTTTCATATTAATCACATCGTGCTTTGCACTGTGGGGATTTGCCAATGATATCACCAATCCGATGGTGAAGGCATTCTCCAAGATCTTCCGAATGTCATCTACGGATGGCGCACTGGTACAGGTAGCCTTCTACGGCGGTTACTTCGCCATGGCATTCCCTGCCGCCATCTTCATCCGCCGCTTTTCCTACAAGGCAGGCGTACTGCTCGGATTAGGGCTCTATGCCTTCGGCGCATTCCTCTTCTATCCGGCAAAGGTGATGGGCGAATACTATCCATTCCTGCTCGCCTACTTCATCCTGACCTGCGGACTCTCCTTTCTGGAGACATCAAGCAACCCTTACATCCTCTCGATGGGAACGGAAGAGACGGCTACACGCCGACTCAACCTGGCGCAATCGTTCAACCCGATGGGTTCGCTGCTCGGTATGTATGTGGCGATGAACTTCATCCAGGCAAAACTCAACCCGCTTGATACGGCTGGGCGCGCCAATCTCTCGGATAATGAGTTTGAGGCTATCAAGGAATACGACCTTTCGGTACTGATCAATCCATACCTGATTATCGGTCTGGTCATCCTCATCATCTTCTTCGTCATCCTGTTTGCCAAGATGCCGAAGAACTGCGAGAAAGACAACAAGATCAACTTCGTGCCTACCCTTCGCCGCATCTTCCGCATGCCGCACTATCGTGAAGGCGTATTCGCCCAGTTCTTCTATGTGGGCGCACAGATTATGTGCTGGACCTTCATCATCCAGTATGGTACCCACATTCTGATGCAGGAAGGCATGGCAGAGATTGATGCCGAGGTTACCTCGCAGAAGTTCAACATCATTGCGATGGTACTGTTCTGCTGTTCCCGCTTCATCTGCACCTTCATCCTCCGCTTCTTTAATGCAGGACAGCTGCTGATGATCTTGGCGATAGCAGGTGGTTGCTTCACAGTCGGTGTCATTGCCCTTCACAACATCTGGGGTCTCTACTGTCTGGTGGCAGTAAGTGCCTGCATGTCATTGATGTTCCCTACCATCTATGGTATAGCCCTGAGGGGTCTTGGCGATGATGCCAAGTTTGGTGCAGCCGGTCTGATCATGGCGATTCTGGGCGGTAGTGTCCTGCCTCCTTTGCAGGCATCCATCATCGATATGCATACCGTATTCGGAATGCCATCTACCAATGCGTCGTTCATTCTTCCATTCATCTGTTTCGTGGTGATTGCCATTTATGGATATCGCACGAAATTACGCAGTATAGGCAAACTTTTAGGTTAAATCAATTAAGCTGTGGCCGTTTGTTATCAGTCACAGCTTATTTTTTAGCTAAATTGTGTTAAAGTCTGTTTTAATTCACTTTTTTTCTATTTCATTTAATATATTTTCTATACCTTTGCAAAAAAATAAAATAGCTTACCAACCAAGATTAAATAAAAGGAAAAACGAGATTGCAAGTAAGGACAATTAAAAATAAATAGTTATTCATTACATTAAACGATTGTATTATGGCAAAAACTAACAAAACAATGAATCTGGCATTCGCCTTGATGGTTGGTTCTGCTGGTGCTGCTTACGCAGGTATTCCTGCCGTTAACAGTGTTCAGAACGTACAGCAAGACGAAACATGTACAGGTATCGTCAAGGATGCTACTGGCGAAACAGTCATTGGTGCTTCTGTTCTCATCAAGGGAACAAGCAACGGAACTGTGACAGACATTGATGGTAACTTTTCACTCAAGGGCGTCAAGAAGGGTACGGTACTCCGTATCTCTTACGTTGGATTTGAGACTCAGGAAGTAGTCTTCAACGGAAAGCCACTCAATGTAACCTTGAAAGACGATGCGAAAAGCCTCAACGAGGTCGTAGTAACCGCTTTGGGTATGAAGCGCGAAACAAAGGCACTTGGTTATGCGGTTACTGAATTGAAAGGAGATAATCTTGATAAGAACTTGGTAAACCCTGTATCAGCTTTGCAGGGTAAGGTTGCCGGTGTGGATATCTCGGGTTCTGATGGTGGACTCTTTGGTTCTGCCAAGATCCTGATTCGTGGTGCTTCTACCTTGAACTCTAACAACCAGCCTATCTATGTTGTTGATGGTGTTATCCTTGACAATGGTGTTAAGAAAGGTGAGGCAGACTTTGCCCAGAACGATACCGACTGGGGTAACGAATTGAAGAACTTGAACCCAGACGATTTCGAGAGTGTATCAGTTTTGAAAGGTGCTGCAGCTACAGCTCTTTATGGTTCCCGCGGTTTGAATGGTGCTGTCGTTATCACCACTAAGAGTGGTAAGGGCAAGAAGGGTCTCGGCATAAACTTCTCACAGACATTCGGTATCGATCACGTATATGGTGGTCCAGACTTCCAGAATGTTCGTGGTGATGGCTGGATGTCAGGATTTGCAAATTATAAGTCTTCTGGCAACATGCAGGATACAGACTCATTCTACATGAACGCTGACGGCAAGCGCTCAGTAGCATGGGGTGGCGGCCTTTCTTATGGTCCTAAATTCGATGGACAGCCTATCGAGTTCTATGACTATTCTACAGTAAACTATTCACCATATAAGAACAACTTTACAGATGCATACGATGATGCCTTCAACACCAATACCAACATTGCCGTATCTGGTGCCAACGACAAGACATCTTTCTATACATCTATGTCTTACAAGTATGCCAATGGTACTACACCAAACAACTCATTCTCCCGTTTGTCTTTGATGGCTAAGGCATCTCACAAGATTACAAACAAGGTAGAACTTGAAGCAGGCATCACTTTTGCCAACTCTAACCCTAAGCAGGGTGGCATGACCAACTTCGGTGAATGCTTTATTGATGGTACATTCAGCCGTATGTATGATACCCGCTATTGGAGATCACGCTATAAGGGTGCTCATGGCGGTTTAGCGAGCACAGCATATAATGATGAATATGGCAATGCACCTGGACGTGAGGTATGGTGGAGCATCTATGAGAATGAATATTCTCAGAAAGAAACTTCTGTACGCCCTAACGTAAAGGTTACTGCCGACTTGACCAATTGGTTGAAGTTCTCTGCCGAAGGTAACTACAACTACTACTACAAGCGCAACGAAAGCAAGGAGCTGGGTTCTGGTTACGCCAACGAAGGTGGTGCTTACGGACTTGGTCAATATAGCAAGGAGCAGACTAACCTGAATGCAAACTTTTCATGGAACAAGGCTGTGAGCGACTTCAATATCAGCGGTTTCATACGTGGAGAGTACTATCACAACTTCCAGCAGGAGAGCAGTATGAAAACCAAGGGCGGCTTGATTGTTCCTGGACAGTATTTCATCGGAAACTCAAAGGAGACTCCTGAAGCTTCTGCTACCATATCTGGCGAAAAGACCATTATGTCTATTGCAGGCCAGTTGGCATTGAGCTGGAAGGATCAGATATATCTAGATGTAACAGGTCGTAACGACTGGTCTTCATCTCTGGTATATACAGATAAGCATGGTAACTTCTCATACTTCTATCCATCTGTTTCAGGATCATGGTTGATTCACGAGACATTCCGTGGTAAGTTACCATCTTGGATTTCATTTGCTAAGATCCGTGCATCATGGGCTCAGGTAGGTAATGACACAGATGCTTACAGAATCAACTCTGCATACAGCATCTATGGTATTGACAAGACTTACGGCTTGCAGGTACCTGACACCTCTTACGATCCTAACTTGAAGCCAGAGCGCAAGAACTCATGGGAAGTTGGTATCGACTGGCGTTTCCTGAACAACCGCATTGGTATTGATGCTACTTATTATCGTGAGAACACCAAGAACCAGATTATGGCTATCTCGGTTCCTAGCATCTCAGGTTTGAGCAAACAGGTGGTTAACGCTGGTAACATCCAGAACCAGGGTGTGGAGCTTGCATTGAATACAACACCTATTCAGACCAAGGATTGGGAGTGGGATTTGAACTTCACTTACACCAAGAACAAGTCAAAGATTGTTTCTTTGCACGAGAACGTAGCTAACTACATCAGCCTGGTAGGTACGCCTTCATACGGTAACTTCCGTATAGGTTCTGTTGCCAAGGTAGGTGGTGAGTATGGTTTGCTGATGTCAGATGCAACTCCTAACTATGATAAGAAGACCGGTCTTCCTATTCTGGAGACAGCTTCTTATAACGGACGCCATTCCGTTTACTACTCACGCTCAGGCGTAGAGAAAGAGGTAGGTAGCATCCAGCCAGACTTCCTGGGTTCTGTCAATACAACCTTGAAGTACAAGAATTGGTCTTTGAGTGCTTCTCTTGATATGCGCTTCGGTGGTATGGTTGCCATCTATGGTTCTCACTATGGTACCTCTAACGGTTACTTAAAGTCTTCACTGAATGGAACAGATGCCGCACATGGTGGTATCACCTATACTTCTATTTGGGATGGCAAGCAGTATGATGATGGTATCATTCCTGAAGCTATCATGCCAGGCGGTGTAACAATCAATACTCCTACAGGTGAATATACCATAGCTAAAGGTGGTGAGCTGTATGCCGACTTGGTTAAGAGAGGAATTGTAGATCCACAGCACGCTTCTTCATGGAACTATTGGAACAATTCATGGGGTCGTGCAGCTGTATGGAAGAACAATGACTGGTTCCATGAGTTGAACTACATCGCATTGCGTGAGGTTTCCCTGAGCTATCGTATGCCTCAGAGCATCGCCAATAAGATTGGTGCTTCTAACCTCAGCTTCGTTTTGACAGGTCGTAACTTGGGTTACTTGTTGAATTCATTACCAAACAACTTCAACCCAGAGTCTATGCGTGGTACACAGTCTGGTCAGTTCATGATCCGTTCTGTCAGCCCATACACAGCAAGCTATACATTTACAATCAGCGCAACATTCTAATTTTATAAAAATTGAAGATTATGAAATCAAATAAGTTAATAATGGCGGCACTCGCAGTTGGTCTGACTTTCACCGCTACCAGCTGCCGAGATGATTTCGCTGAAACAAATACCAATCCATCTGCCGTAACAAAGGGAGATATCTCTTATTTGTTTGCAGAGGCTGTGAATCAATTCGATCCACAACCATATCTGGAGTACTTCTACAATGCTCCAATGAAATACCAGTGGGCCGGAATGGGTATGTCTGCCAGCGGAGCTGGTGAAGGCATTCTGACCTTAACATTGGATGGTGACCAGTCTTGGCAGTATCAAAACGTACTACGTGTTCTCCGTGCAATGGAGAATCAGTACGAGTTTCTAGACGATAACCAGAAGAAACAGCAAATTGGCTACGTAAAGGGTGCTCAAGTTATGAGCATATATCTTGGTCTTTTCGGAACCGACCTGTATGGTGATATTCCTTACAAGGAGGCATGTAAAGCAGCCTATGGTGGCACTCTTACCCCTGGATATGACAGTGTAGAAAGCCTGTATGAACTCTGGCTTACACAATTGGATGAGTGCGTTTCTGCTTTCACTTCTGACGATGTAATCATCAAGTCTGAGCAAGACGTAGTTTGCGGTGGTGACAAGGTAAAGTGGGCAAAATTTGCCAATTCACTGAAGCTTAAAATTGCAGTTCGCCTTCTGGCACAGAATCCCACCAAGGCCAAGCAGATTGCTGCCGCTGTAGAAAGTGCTTCTTGTGGCTATATGAACACCAACAGTGATGATATCCTTTTCAATAAGGGTGTTAACAAGTTGACTGGTGATGACGGCTATATCAACGACCGCATCTATCACTGGAATGAAGGCTTCACTGGCTGTGTAGGTTCTCAGTCTGTCATCAACTTCATGGTTGATAACAAGGATCCACGTGTACGTTTCTTCTACACCAAGAACCAATGGAACTCTAAGATTGTCCAGGGTTACTATGATGCAGGACTGGAAATTCCAGACTTCATTGAAAAGAACGTAGAATTCACCACAGGTGCAGACGGCAAGAAGAAGTTTGTCAAGTGGAAGGGTATGGGTGAGCCATGGGTACGCTATTATGGTATAACCGAGGACTGGAACGCGCAGCTCGATGATACTGGCAAATACAAATGGTATTTCCCTTCACAGTATGCTAACGCAGACAAGGAGTTGTACCTCCACAACAAGGAAGGCAAGAATCCACAGGGCTATACTGTGTATTCAACTCTTAACAATATGATGATCATTGGTCGTCGTTATTCTTCTGCATCTCAGGTTGAGGCTGCAACATTGCCAGACGATACCTATACATTCACTACAAAGGATCGTCCTTGGTACGGTTTGTATATGAGTGCAGCAGAGACCAACTTGTACTTGGCTGAGTTTGCAATGCTCAACAATGAAGAGGCAAAGGCAAAGAAGTATTACGACAATGCTCTTGCTCTCTCTTGCAATACCTACAATACATTGGCAAAGGACAACCAGGTAGCTTACTACAGCACCGTTACAGGATGCTTCGGCTACGACAAGGAGAACGAGAAGCCTATCGACTTGCAGGATGGTGAGATTGACAATATGATGCAAAGCGACAAATATGCCTTCACAGGTACAGCTGCAGAAAAGTTGGAGAAGATCTACATTCAGGAGATGCTGAACTTCACACTCTATCCAAATGAGCTCTTCGTAACAGCACGTCGTTCAGGTTATCCAAGTTATAACTCAACAATTCTGCCACGTAAGAGCTATTCTGAGGTTCCTGCCAACAAGATTCCTCGTCGCTTCCCTACAGGTAATATCAGCGAAACTGATATCATGAAGGGTATCAAGGAAGAGGCATACAAGGCACAGGGCTTGACCATCACTACTTCAGGTCTCTACAATGAGGTTCTTGCAACAGAACGTCTGTGGCAAGACCAGGGTGCTCCAGCATGGGGTGCAGGAAGTGCAAAATAATATTTAAATACATAGGGTATGGGGACACATCAGTGTTCCCATACTTTGTTTTTATCTAATTCTGAAATCAAATGAAAACAAGATTTTCCTTATTGTTATTTTCTTTCTTGAGTCTTGCAAGCTATGCGCAAAACAAGACGGTGCTTCTTTATCCAGAGTATCAGAAGGGAACAATCTATATGAATGGGAATCAGGAAGTAAGAGTTCCGCTGAATTATGATGCAGGCAAGCACTGCGTGATGTACCTGCAAAACGGAGAGAACATTATCCTGATGAATACCCAGTCGGTAGATAGCATGAAGATTGCCCAAGATCTCTTTTGTAGAATCAAGAACAAATTCTATCAGGTAATCTCTTATCCTCAGGGAAAGCTTCTGATTGACTGGGATCTTGACAAAGTGAATGTGGGTTATAAAGGAGCCTATGGAACAGTATCGCAAGCCCGTTCGCAGTCTGTCAATCTCTCCCTTATGGAAGGACAAGAATATTCTGCCAACAAACCTGATACCCAACAGGATGTTTATAAAACCAGAAACAACAACAAATATCTTCTGCTGAAGAATGGCAAGCTGAGTCATTTTAGCAACAAGAAGTCTTTGCTCAAACTGTTTCCCAACAATCAGAAAGAAATAGAAGAAATCATCAGGAAACACAATACTGACTTCGTAAAAGCCGAAGACATCATTGCCCTTACTGCTGATATTCTCCCATTACTGCCATAAAACTCCATCACCCTCCTTCATTTTCTAGGTACAACAGAGAATTTCAGCACAAAAATTGCAAAGCACTCTTCACCCTTCACCAACCCATTATAACCTTCTGATATACAGAAGCTTTAATAGGGTGAAGAGTCAACTTGACTCTTCACCCTCTCTTCACCTTATCAAATTTTTCCGTTTCTACAGCATCCATCTGAAGATTTCCGGCGGGTGAAGAGTGGTGAAGAGTGGTGAAGAGTGAGTAGGCACTCTTCACCTCCCGAAACCCCAGTGTTTATCGGGGTTTCAGGCGAAAAGGTGAAGGGTGAAGAGTAAAAAAGAGATTAGGATTCTATACGACGCACCAGAAGAAAACCTGATGCGCCAATTCCTCCAATACGAGAGGACACATCGTTTCTTGCCTCGCCTTGGCATATTATTGCCCTTTACTAGGGCAATATCGTGCCAAGGCGAGGCACTATGGGATAAGAGGCTTAAATCAAATCGCTATGAGGACTTACTTGACCTTCACTTCAATCTTAGTCTTGGCTGCATCAGCGCTGGAGCCGCCAACAAATACCTGGTAAGTGCCAGGAACCACACGGATGGTGTTGGTCTGGGCATCCCAACCCTCGAAACTCCTGCGAGGAAGATCGATGCTTACCATCTGGCGCTCGCCAGCCTTCAAAGACACACGCTTGAATGCCTTGAGACTCTTAATAGGTCCATCCACATCATCTATGCGCTTGATATAAACCTGCGCAACTTCGGTACCCTCTCGCTTGCCCGTATTCTGCAAGGAGAACATCAGCTTGTAATCAGCAGCCTTGCTGCCACGCTTCCTGCTCTTCACCTGCATCAGGGTAGGCTTGCTGTACTCGAAAGTGGTATAACTCAAACCGTAACCGAATGGGAACAAAGGCTCACCCTTGAAATAACGATAGGTACGATTCTTCATCGTATAATCGAGGAAATCAGGAAGATCGTTCACACTCTTATAGAAGGTAACCGGAAGCTTACCCGATGGATTCACTTCACCAAAGAGAACCTTGGCTACAGCCTCACCACCACGTTCGCCAGGATACCATGCCTGAAGAATCGCCTCGGCATTCTCTGTCTCAGGAACCATGGCGACGGCACCTCCCGAACAGTTGACAAAGACGACACGCTTGCCTGCCTGATGCAGCATGGCGATAACCTGACGCTGAGCCTTCGGCAACTCCAGGTCGGTTCTGTCGCCGCCCTTGAATCCCGGTTCCTCAATCTCAAGCTGTTCACCCTCCAGGTTTGGAGAGATACCGCCTACGAATACCACGGCATCTGCATCTCCCACCTCTGCCAGGATCTGCTCGTTGGCAGGCTTCGAAGTCTTCACAATGTCAAACTGCAGCACAGCCACATCTTCCTTCTGGGTATAATCTACCTGAATCTTGACCGGCTTGCCTGCTTTCAGAGAGAGCGGTTTGATGATAGGCGCCACGCGGCCCCAGCACTCTCGCATGTTCACGATGGTATCGCCATCCACAATCAGGCGGCAACCATCATCAATACCCATATTGATGGTAAGCTCCTCATCCCTGTCAGGAGTCAACACTCCCTCATAGCGGGCAGAGAAATGGGTGAGATTCACACCCGGTGCAAACACGGTATTACCACCATTGCTCAGATTGATGGCAGTCTTCATCACATCCGTAGCCACCGGCTCACCCTTCTGATTCTGATTGTTCCAGTAGGTAGCCTTCATTCCCTCACGGAAGAGGTTGAAACGGCTCTCCTGCACCTCGTTTCTGGTCAAGGTACAAGCCGGAACATACTTTACTTCAGCCCCCTTCATATAGTTGCGGATGCCCTGGAGGATGGTGGTAGAACTGGTAGGATAACCCGAATAGTTGCCTCGCAGCATGATGGAATCATTGGCATTAGGTCCCATCACCACAATCTTCTGATTGCGGTTCAAAGGCAGCAGCTGGTTTCTGTTCTGAAGAAGCACGATACCTTCTTCTGCTATTTTCTCAGCCAGCTCCTTATGAGCCTTGCAGGCGATGACGTTCTCAGGAATCTGAGTCCATGACACGGTTTCGTCCTTATCGAAATCGCCGAGCTTGAAACGAGCCACCAACAGGCGCTTCAGACTCTGGTTTACCTTATCCTCATTGATCATTCCCGCCTTCACAGCTTTCGGAATAGTACGATAGGCACTGCCGCATTCCAGGTCGGTACCGGCATTCACAGCCTGGGCAGTTGCCTCGGTAGCGGTCTTTGCCGTTCCGTGATAGCCCGGCATATAGAAATCGTTGACAGCTCCACAATCGGAAGTTATCAATCCCTTGAATCCCCATTCATCTCTGAGAATCTGGCGCTCAAACTTGGCGTTGGAACAGCAAGGAGCACCATCTATACGCTGATAGGCACACATCACCTCAGCCACATGTCCATCCTGTACCAGCGACTTGAAGGCAGGGAGATAAGTCTCCCACAAATCACGGGCTGGCAGATTTTCCAGATTGAAGACGTGGCGATTCCACTCCGGACCGCTATGCACGGCAAAATGCTTGGCACAAGCCAGTGTCTTGACATATTGGGGAGCCTTAGACTGACCAGAAGCCTGAACACCAGGAGCCGCCAACGGCTTGCCGTCAAACGACTGTCCCTGCAAGCCATTCACCACGGCGAGTCCCATACGTGTAGTGAGATATGGATCTTCGCCATAAGTCTCCTGACCGCGTCCCCATCTAGGATCACGGAAGATATTGACATTCGGAGTCCAGAAGCTCAGACTCTGATATCGCTTTACATTACCCGACTTCTTCGCCACCTGCGCCTTGGCTCTCGCCTCATCGCTTACGGCAGTAAACACCTGATAGAGCAAGGCGTCATCCCAGGAAGAAGCCATGTGCATGGTAATCGGGAAAACCGTGGCATATCCGTTGCGTGCCACGCCATGCAGCGCCTCGTTCCACCATTGAAACTGAGGGATACCCAGTCGGGAGATGGCAGGCGAAGCATCCATCATCAGCTTCGTCTTCTCCTCCAGGGTCAGACGTGAAAGTAAGTCATTGGCTCTTGCCTCGGCAGAAAGGTTAGGATTCAGATAAGGCAACAGCTGACTGGCTGGCTGTTGGGCATGAGCTGAGAGCGCCAGAGCGGACAGCATGACCAGTGTAAGTATTTGTTTCTTCATAACTGCTATTGTTATTACGTTATATTGTATAGATTCGTTTTTATATGCAAAAATACATATTTTTTCTGAATACTGAGACAGATGAAGTGTTAAAAAGCTCAACTGCTTTCCATTTTTATGTGATTACTTCCTAATTTTTTCGATTCATTTAAACAATAAAGCACTTTTTCCTTGCTGATTCCAAATATTAGTGCTAACTTTGCACTCAGAAACAACTCTATCTTTTTAGAAGACAAAGATACAATAAGACAGATACAACAAGACAGTAAGATCGCAATGACATGGAAAAGATTCTAATAGTTGAAGACGATATCGCATTTGGAACCATGATTCAGACATGGCTCAGGAAAAAGGGATTCGAAGTGGAGAAAACTACTTCGGTCAAGGCTGCCATACAGGTTTGCGAGGAGACAGAAAGAGGATTCGATCTGGTATTATCAGATCTCCGCCTTCCCGACCACGATGGCATTTTCCTGCTGCAATGGATGAGAAAGCATGGCATACAGGTGCCTTTCATCGTGATGACCAGCTATGCAGAAATACAGAATGTGGTGCTCGCCATGAAATCGGGCGCTACCGATTATGTGGCAAAGCCTTTCCATCCGGAAATCCTTCTGGATAAGATCAAGGAAGCGATGAAAGCTCCGAAAAAACAGGATTCGAATGCAGACACAGCAGATAGTCTGCGTTCCAACGACTCAAATTCTACCCCCACAAACGCAGCACCAGGCAAGCAGGCAGGAAATCAGGCTTCATCTGCCAATGGGGATGTACCCAAATACCTGGAAGGTGAAAGCGAGGCTTCACGCAAGCTCTACAGTTTCGTTTCGCTGGTGGCCCCTACCCCTATGTCGGTACTCATTCTGGGTGCCAGCGGTACGGGTAAGGAATATGTGGCTAGAAGAATCCACGAACTCAGCACTAGAGCCAATAAGCCTTTCTTTGCACTCGACTGCGGCGCCATTCCTAAAGAGGTGGCGGCATCAGAATTCTTCGGTCATGTGAAGGGATCGTTTACGGGTGCTGACCAGGACAAGAAGGGCGCTTTCGAGATTGCCAACGGAGGAACTCTCTTCCTCGATGAGATGGGAAACCTGAACTACGAAGTGCAGGTACAGTTGCTTCGTGCCCTCCAGGAAAGAAAAATCCGTCCGGTGGGAAGCAACAAGGAAATCGATATCGATATCCGACTGGTATGCGCTACCAATGAGAACCTGGCGCAGCGTGTGGCAGAAGGCAACTTCCGCGAAGACCTCTACCACCGCATCAACGAGTTTACCATCTACATGCCGGAACTGAAAGACCGTGGTGCCGACCTCTTCCTCTTTGCCGACCTCTTTATCAAGCATGCCAACAAGGAGTTGAACAGAAATGTAGAAGGACTCGACGGCAAAGCCAAGGAGCGAATTGCCGCCTACAACTGGCCGGGCAACCTGCGAGAACTGAACAATGTGATGAAACGAGCTACCCTGCTCGCTACCGGAAGATACATCGGAGTAACCGAACTGGAACAGAGTATGGCGCATATCCAGCCACAAGCCCCTACAGCCCTGCACGATGAGGAAACAGAACTGCAGCGGATAGAAGCTGCGCTGAAAGCAGCAGGCGGCAACAAGAGCAAGGCTGCACAATTGCTCGCTGTGGATAGAAAGACGCTCTATAATAAGATGAAGAAATACGGTATCTGATGACCATTCCCCAACTTTTTGGGGAATAATTCCACACTTGTTCCACAGATTCCACAAGTCTGAGAATTGGCATAAAGAGAAGCATCAACTGATTATCAAGCACTTACTTCATTTCATACTTTTTTAGCACGCAGATTGTGATATTAGATTGTGTAATAACAAACATAATATTCACAATAAAAAAATAAAAGATTATGAAGAAGTTAGTATTCGCAGCTATCGCTGCCATGGTTATGGTATCAGTTAGCAACGTATTCGCCAGCAACAAGATGGCAAGTGTATCATCAGTAGCTCCAGTTGACACAGTAGCTCCAGCAGAACCAGCTGCTCCAGCAGACACAACAGTAGAGAAAGAGACACCAGCTGAAACTCCAGCAGAGACTCCAGCAGACTCTACTGCAACAGATTCTACTGTAGCAGAGTAATATCACCTTTAAAAAATAGTAATTAACAGAGGAAAAGATAGAATAACACTAGTAATTACGCGTCGCTTTCAATCAGGCAGGAGACTAATGATAGAATTCATTGGTCTCCTGGCTTGTTTTTAGCCCTTTTGTTTTCTAATATCATTTTTTTGCATTAACTTTGCAAACAAATATCCATTGAGCAAGATATCGGTCTGCTCATCAATTTTAAACGATTTCTCATGCACAAGAACAATATTCCTCTCAAGGTAGCCCTCGGATATAGCGCCATTGCCATTATCATGATTCTGGCAATCAGTCTGGTGTATAGCAATACCAAGAGCATCAATGCCATCAATGAAGCTTCGCGCGAGTATATCCAGAAAAGGGGAGCTGCCGACAGTACCATCTCTGCCCTGCTCAAGGAGGAGCAGAGAAACCTGAAGAAACTGTCTGATGCCATGACAGGAAAACCTACCCAGAACTATCTGCAGGATAAGGTGAAGAATCTGAATACGGGAAAGGATTCCATTCTGGTTCACTCCAAGGCGCCTCAAACCCACGAGGCGAAAAAGACAACGGTAGAGGTATTGAAGACCCGAAGAGGATTCTTCCGCCGACTCGCCGATGCCTTCAAGAAGGAGCACGCCGAGACCTTGAGCGTAAAACAGGACAGCAACCGGGCTGTCATCGATTCCGTTACCACCCCAGTAAACGTGGCGGAAAACGTGGCGACCATCCTCGACCAGATAGACAAGAAGGAGAAAGTGGCTACACAAGACCACAAGCAGAGCATCAGCAAGGAGATGGAAGAGCTGAAGATGGTGAGCGCCAAACTCGCCCTGCGCTCCGCCAAACATCTGAGCGATGTACACCAGCGTGAGAAAGACAATATGCAGGAAGCCATCGAGAAAGCGATGCAAGCAAGAAAGCATCTGTTGTGGCAGATGGAACTGCTGGGCATCGTTGCCTTCTTTGCCATCGTTATCATGATCTTGTTTATCTGGCGCGATGCTAGAAAGGAACGCATCTACAGGGAAAACCTGGAGGCTGCCAACGAGGAAATCCAGCGTATCATGAACCAGCGTGAGCGCCTGCTCCTCACCATCACCCACGACATCAAGGCGCCAGCTGCCTCTATCTCTGGCTTCATCGATCTGATGAAAGCCTACGTCAGCAATCCGCAGGGTATCGAATGTCTCCAGAACATCAAGAACTCTGCCGCTCATCTTTCGCATCTCGTTGCCTCCCTGCTCGATTATCATCAGTTGGAAAATGGCTTGATGAAGGTGCAGCCTACCTCGTTCTCACCGGCACAACTGGTAACAGAATCGGTAGAGGGAATGAAATTGAGAGCCGAAGAGAAAGGACTGGCGATTTCGTTCGAATGCAAGATAAAGGGGATGGGAACTTCGGATTCTTCGGAAACTTCAGATTCTCCGATGAAGAAGGAATTCTTCCGTGCTGATGCCTTCCGCATTCGTCAGATATTGGATAATCTGTTAAGCAACGCCATCAAATATACCGACCAGGGCAGCGTTACCATCCAGGCACAGGTTTCAAAAATCATGGGCAAGCCGACGCTTACCCTGAGCGTAAAGGATACGGGAAAAGGAATGACCAGCGAGGAAAAACTGAAAGTATTCCAGGCGTTTACGAGATTGAAGAGCGCCCAGGGCATCGAGGGTACCGGTTTGGGATTGTCCATCACCCAGGAACTGGTTTCACTGCTTGGCGGAGAAATCATCCTACACTCTACCCTGGGCAAAGGTTCTACCTTCATCGTCACCATCCCTATCGAACCAGCGCCAAAGGAGGAGTCTCAGGAAATGGCTCCATCAGAAATTAAGTATGATCCTTCTCTTGATTCTGCTCAAGATAAGGAAGGACAGAATTCCGGCAGCCATCAGGTTACAGATATAAAGAAGAAGCCGGAATTTGCCAACCACAAGATTCTGATTCTGGATGATGACAAGCTGCAGCTCCAGCTTCTCCAGGAGATGTTGCGCCGCATCGTAGGCGACACCTGGCAGGTATTCGCCTGCAATCATGTGATGGATGCCCTCACCACGCTGCATAACGAGCAGCCAGCCCTGATGCTGATGGATATTGAAATGCCGGAGATGAACGGCATGGATATGATAGCCCACATCAACCATACCAACATGATGGTGGTGGCGATGACGGCTCACGACACAAGCATCCTGGAGCAGCTTCTGAAAGCAGGCTTCGACGATTGCCTGTTCAAGCCATTCAGTATGGAGAAGCTGTCTGATATCCTGGGAATTGAGTCCCAGCCTCAACAGGATGCTCAGCCTGAAACTCCATCCCAGCCAGATTCATCATCCCAGAAGAAAACAAGCCCTCAGCTGGATGCTCTTCTTGCTTTCGCCGGGGGCGATGAAGAGGCAGCAAAAGAGATTCTTGATACCGTGAAGCAGGAACTTGCCGCTCATCTCACGAATCTTAAAGAAGCCATAGAAGAGGAAAACTTATCTACCGACCGCATAGGAAAGGCAGCACATAAGCTCCTCCCTATCGCCACGATGATGCAGATGGGATGCCTGGAAGAACTCAAGGCGCTGTCACCTGAATACATCAGCGAGATAGAAGAAGCCGAAATCAGAGAAAAGCTGCAGGTTGTGATTACGACCTTATCTGCTGCGATGTCAGACCTGTATGCTTCTTGAAATATCGGCAGAAGAAACTGACATCGGCAAAATGAAACTCCTAAGCCATCTCCTTGATGCTTTGCGTGGTTCGCTTAAGATGCATCTTAAGCTGCAGAATCACGTATTGGTCAATGATGGTCTTGGGGGTATGCCCCGTTACCTGATTCACGATGTTGGTGAGCGGAAAAGACTTGCTTCCTGCTGACTGCTTAATTCTGATAATTCCATCTACACCTTATTATATATAGAGTTATTATGTATTTTCTCATCCATCCGGGTCTCAACATCAAGGCACTCTATCTGCCTTGCTTCCTGCGGAGCTTCGGCAACGCCATCTTCTTCTGTATGCTCACCGTGTATCTGGAAGAACTGATGCCGTTCCAGCACTTCTTCATGGGATTGACGATGGCAGGCATCATCCGCAACGGTCCGATGTCGGCGATGTGCTCAGGTCAGTACAGTTTCGGGCTCCGTTATCAGATGGCAGACAACATGTCGCGCGGCTTGCCCTACGATGCCACCAATCTTCTGATGCTCAGCATCCGGAATCTCTATGGCATCACCTGTCTCATTGGCATTGCCGTACTGCTCATCTTCCTGCTCTGGGATGTACAGCCCGTGAGAAGTACCCTCAAAAAGATGCCATCCTGGAACTTCGTGAGTAAGAGGATGAAGAAAAAGAAAGGATTTGCGAAAATAGTCACCGGTTCTGCTATCGGCGTGATCATAAACCTCGTACTTCCTAAATCGAAGAAGGAAGAGGTGTAAAGAAAAAAGGGAAAATCTTTGATTATGAGATAGTTTTCAAAGTTTTTCCCCTTTACAAGAGTAATGTCCTAACTAGATTGCAAGATTCTTGCAGATTTGTGAATCGATACAATTTACCTAGATGTTCCTCATCATATTTTATAGAGGAACCTTTAAAATTTGGGCAGGAATCTCTGTCTTTGTATATTTTAGCAAGAGCTTAGCCGCATTTTTATCCTTATCATCCTCATTATCTGTACAGCCTCCAATTGATCTTTCGCCAAAGGTGAAAAAATAATCTTTTGCTCTAGAAACTGCAACATTTATCAGATTGTCATTCTCCTTGATAAACTTCCACCCCTCTTGACGACCATATACAGTAGAGAATATAACTATCTTGCTCTCTGCACCTTGGAAAGTATGTACAGTTCCACAAGGAATCTTTCCAACCTTATGATTCTTAGACACTTTTTCTAAAGCTACTTTTATCTTGTCCACCTGAGCCTTAAATGGCGTAATAACCGAAATTGTTTTTTCTATCGCAAATTTACCATCTTTCGAATATGCATTCCTTATCTCTTCAAAATTTTGGTCTATCCATTTTGCAATAGCTTCAGCCTCTTGCATGCAAATTCTACTCTCACCATCAACTTCAGAGTTCTGATGACTAACATGAAAAGACCCCATGGCAGGACAGTTTGGACCTAAGAATCTATCATTTTCAAACTCATCTGGCCTACGAGGATTCAGACGTCCATGATAAACCAACTCATTGCAGAAGCTAATGATTTCTTTGTAACAACGTCTATGCTCACTAAGAAACATTCCTCTCTCCCCTTTCTTTTGAAACTTGCATGCACTTGTTGCCAAAGACATCAAGCTTGAAGAAGAGCAGTTTAAAGGAAGAGTTAAGAACTCCGATATATTTTCTATTGAATCCTTACCAAGAATTTTCTTATGCATTTCGTAATCTACGATCTCACTAACAGAATACACTGGTGGTATTTGATGCACATCTCCTACGACGATAGCCTTCTTGGCTAAGGCAAATGAAGGAATGGCCAATTCTGGAGCGACCTGTCCTGCTTCATCTACAATCAAAAGATCTATGTTCCGCATATATGGTAACTGCTTTAAATCATCAGATTCTTTCGATATTTTCATTTTTCCCGATTGGCTTGAATTCTTTGTTCTATCTAATGCTCCCTTAAAGACATCAGGTAATTTAAAGAATGTCATCACCATACAAGGTGTAATCTTTGCCATTCTATGGAATCTTTTGTCTTGGATGCTTAAATATTTATAGGTATACCTAATTTCCGCAACACTATAATTTAATATTTTTTATAAGCACCTGAGCAACAAA
>OLNV01000653.1_pt1 | contig 26338 bp, 20 predicted proteins | sample 1672891 | NCBI WGS metagenome assembly OLNV01 (sample SAMEA3136734, study PRJEB25190) | human gut metagenome | biome: human gut; feature: human-associated habitat; material: faeces | place: Austria | collected 2013 | reverse complement strand
GTACTTTAATAGATAAAAAGCCGCGTCATTATGTACTAAATGCCATAGCAAACAAATTGCTAAGAATCATATTCACCCTCGTGGAAAAAGATGAATTCTATGATGTAAACTACATCAGGCAAGATCCAAGGGTCGTTAAACATAATTAACGTTAAAAAATGCGCTCAAAGCTTGCTCAATTAGAGTAAAACAGGGCGTACTGATTCTGGAGCTTTTGGCCGTGAATCAACCATGGATTGAAAAACGATAATGACCGGAAATGAATCACCATTTTCCAGGTTTCTTTTTTCTCTCAAGGAGGTTTGCGTTCACGCTGCGCATCACGATGCTGTAGTTAATCATACTTTTGTTCTGTGTTTAAGAGTTCTTAGAAATCACAACTACCCGGAAAACCCTCGTTCTGTGCCCCGTTTTCGGGTCTTCATAGACGACCGGCGCCTGCCATCATTTAAGCCCCGCTCCGGCCTTCATAGATGACCGGTTTTTCGGCACAATAGGCTGTTCCTTCGATTGCCGGTGCAAAGATACGAAGAATTTCTGTATCTACCAAATTTTGGCATGTGATAAGGGTCGATTTTCAACAAAACACTTACGATTTAAAACTTCGTTAGAAAACTAACTCTATTTTTTATGAGGCGCATCTCTATGTTTTTGCGGTGTTGAGAACTATGTTTTGTGATATAAATCAGTATGTTACAAAGTAACACCCGATTACAGGGAAACGTGTTCAGTATTCAGTTTTTTTCGCTGTTATTACCACCCTCTGTATAGATAGTATTATATATATATAATATAAAATAATTACTTACAATTTATAACCATAGAAAAGGTAACTATCCCGAAAAAAACTGAATACTGAACATCCTCTTAGGCACCATACGCCCTGGGTATAATGGCAATCACCAGGTGGCAAACATGGCATTCTTCATGCATCGTACGGTCAAGATATTTGGTTAGGAGAGGTTGTCTATACACGGACAATCTCTCCTAAACCGACATTTTAAGAAGTATTAAATATCGGCACTGCAAAATAAATTCGTTTTTATTTTGCAGTGTCTTCTTTTTACCGTAACTTTGCACCCATGAAAAAGATAGTTATTGGAATAGATGTCGGCATTTCTACTACAAAGATAGTAGGAATAGACGAGAGTGGGATGGTTATCAGCCCTATTCGCATCAAGGCCACCGACCCTATCACCTCCTTATATGGAGCATTTGGAAAATATTTACACGACAACAAAATAAGCCTCGACGAGGTAGAACAGGTTATGCTCACCGGTGTAGGTTCTGCTTACATTGACGAGCGAATCTATGGTCTGCCAACATCGAAGAGCGAAGAGTTTGTTGCCGATGGACTCGGTGCACGATACGAAAGCAAGCTTGAGCGTATGATCGTGGTAAGTATGGGTACAGGAACCTCCCTCGTAAAATGCGACGGCAAAGAGATCAAGCACATCGGCGGCATTGGTATCGGTGGAGGAACACTAGCAGGTTTGAGCCGAATTATGCTCAAGACCGATGATATCAAGCAGATTGTAAACCTGGCCAAAAACGGTGATGTATCAAAAATCAATCTGCTAATAGGAGACATCAGCGCCAAGCCTCTACCTGGACTTCCCATGAATGCAACAGCATCGCTCTTCAGCAACGCCAAAGCCAACGCCTCCCGCGAAGACATCGCAATGGGGCTTATATGGATGGTATTACAGAGCATCGGCTCAGCAACCATACTCTCCTCCCTAGAATCAGGCATCAAAGATTTTGTAATGATAGGCAACCTGACACTCTTGCCACAATGCAGAGAAGTATTCCCTGCTATGGAAAAACTCTACGGTGTAAGGTTCAGAATCCCTAAATATTCAGAATTCTGCACTGCCATAGGTGCAGCACTAGACTATAAAAACAAGACCGAATTATCTTAAAAGCAGGTTCAAATCATACCTTCACATCAAGAAGGAGCAAGTTACAAAACAGCGCACAATACCACAATGCCAAGCTACATAAAAGGCACAACACCACAATGCGTTGAAACAGAACAGATTAATCGTTTTGAGAAACCGTTCTTAGAACAAGTTTTCCAAAACGATTTTTTAAACACCTGATATTCAGCGACTTAATATTCTTTAACACAAGAAAAGTTATCCAAAACGTACAACTTTCATTTAAAATTCTTATCTTTGCATTGTCGAAAAGATGGTATTTATAACCACCTTCAAGTATAAAGACTTAGTATCAAGCAATTTAAATATCAATTATAAAAGTAACACAAGAAATGATTCAAACTGTAGTTAAACGTGACGGACGCATCGTTGGTTTCAACGAGCAAAAAATCATGGCTGCCATACGCAAAGCCATGTTACATACCGATAAAGGTGAAGACTCCTCTTTAATAGAGCAAATCACTGACCACATCGCATATCGTGGAAAGAGCCAGATGAGCGTAGAAGCCATCCAGGATGCCATCGAACTGGAACTCATGAAGAGTGCCCGCAAAGATGTTGCTCAGAAGTATATTGCCTATCGTAACCAGAGAAACATTGCCAGAAAAGCTAAGACCCGTGACGTATTCATGAGTATTGTCAACGCAAAGAACAATGACATTACCCGTGAAAACGCCAATATGAATGCTGACACTCCAGCTGGCATGATGATGAAATTTGCTTCAGAAACCACAAAACCATTCGTTGACGATTATCTCCTTTCCCAGGAGGTACGTGACGCCGTTACACATAACTACATCCACATCCACGATAAAGACTATTATCCAACCAAGAGTTTGACTTGTGTTCAGCACCCATTGGATATTATCCTCAAGCATGGTTTCACAGCAGGCCATGGCTCTAGCCGTCCTGCTAAGCGTATCGAAACTGCAGCCGTATTAGCATGTATCTCTCTGGAGACTTGCCAGAACGAGATGCATGGAGGTCAGGCAATTCCTGCCTTCGACTTCTATCTGGCCCCATACGTACGTATGTCGTACCAGGAAGAGGTAAAGAATCTGGAAAAGTTAACAGGAGAAGATCTCAGCGACCTCTATAATATTGACATCGACGACTATTTAGTGAAAGACCTGACCGGCTTGGAAGGTAAAGAGCGTCTGGAACAGCATGCCATCAACAAGACCGTAAACAGAGTACATCAGGCTATGGAGGCATTCATTCACAATATGAACACAATCCACTCTCGTGGCGGCAATCAGGTTGTATTCTCTTCTATCAATTATGGTACTGATACCAGTGCTGAGGGGCGTTGTATTATGCGAGAGATTCTGCTCAGTACATACGAAGGTGTAGGAAATGGCGAAACAGCTATCTTCCCTATCCAGATTTGGAAGAAGAAGCGTGGCGTTAACTACCTGAAGGAGGATCAAAACTACGACCTCTATCAGTTGGCTTGCAAGGTAACCGCTCGTCGTTTCTTCCCTAACTTCCTGAATCTCGATGCCACATTCAACCAGAATGAGAAATGGCGCGCTGACGATCCAGAGCGTTACAAGTGGGAAATCGCCACTATGGGTTGCCGTACCCGTGTATTCGAAGACCGTTGGGGCGAGAAGACTAGTATTGCACGTGGAAATTTGAGCTTTTCAACTATCAATATCGTGAAGCTTGCCATCGAATGTATGGGCATAGAGAACAAGCAACAGCGTATTGATATGTTCTTTGCAAAACTGGACAATATCCTCGACATTACCGCCAAGCAACTCGATGAGCGCTTCCAGTTCCAGAAAACTGCGATGGCAAAACAGTTCCCATTGTTGATGAAATATCTTTGGGTAGGAGCAGAAAACCTGAAGCCAGAAGAAACCATCGAGAGCGTTATCAATCATGGAACACTGGGTATTGGTTTCATCGGACTTGCAGAATGCCTCGTAGCACTCATCGGTCACCACCATGGTGAAAGTGAAGAAGCACAGGATTTAGGCTTGAAGATTATTACTTATATGCGTGACCGAGCTAACGAGTTCAGCGAGCAGTACCACCACAACTACTCCATCCTGGCTACGCCAGCAGAGGGCTTGAGCGGTAAGTTTACCAAGAAGGACCGCAAGCAGTTTGGCATTATTCCAGGAGTTACCGACCGTGACTACTATACCAATAGTAACCACGTACCAGTTTACTATAAGTGTACAGCCCTCAAAAAAGCAAAGATCGAGGCGCCATATCACAATCTAACCCGTGGTGGTCACATCTTCTATGTAGAAATTGATGGTGATGCTACTCACAATCCAGCAGTCATCTCAAGCGTAGTAGATATGATGGACAAATACAATATGGGCTATGGTTCAGTAAACCACAATCGCAACCGCTGTCTCGACTGCGGATACGAGAATGCAGATGCCAACCTCGAAGTCTGTCCTAAGTGCGGCAGCCATCACATAGATAAGCTACAGCGCATCACAGGTTATTTGGTGGGAACAACCGACCGTTGGAACAGCGGTAAACTTGCAGAGCTTCACGATCGTGTCACCCACATTGACACCCCACAAAAATAAGATAAATGATTAGTATTTTAAGTATAGTGCACGACACAATGGTAGATGGTCCGGGATTCCGGACCTCTATCTATTGTGCCGGCTGTCCTAACCACTGCCCCGGTTGCCATAATCCTCAATCCTGGGACATCAACCATGGCACAATGACCTCTACAGAGGACATTCTGAAAGAAATTATGGAAGATCCTTTCGCCAACGTCACCTTTTCTGGAGGTGATCCGATGTATCAGGCGGAAGGCTTTGCAGAACTGGCGCGCGCCATTCGGTCAGAAAGCGATAAAGATATCTGGTGCTTTACCGGTTATAGATATGAGAATCTACTGAAGAATCCAAAACAGCTGGAATTATTGAAGTTGATAGATGTATTGGTAGATGGTCCATTCATGAAAGACCTTCGGGACGAGGATCTTTTCTTCCGTGGCAGCAGCAACCAGCGCCTTATCAACGTACAGAAATCCTTAGCCGTAGGCAAAGTCATAGAACTTCACCTTACCAAGGACAATCCGAATCCTGAGCTTTAATTTTTTAAAGCTCAGAATAGGATATTGCTTTCTGAACTATACATTTAATCTACGGATACACCTAATTGTTGGAGTAGATTTTTTACATAACCTCTGTTCCAATCCGTCTCATGCAGACGTTCTGAATCAAAAAGCAGCAAATCAATATCGACAGCAATAATACCCTTTCTACTTTCGGCAACTCTTCTTCCGCATTTACGCTCTATGTTTTTGAGTGCCAATAAAGTTCTTTCCTTGTTGACATTAGTATAGCCCACTCCTAGAATATTTAGGAATTTATCTGATGACAGCCCGATAGGCTCCGTCCAAAGCGAAGTACCAAAAGTCATATCTTCGAAAGTAGCCTCAAGCCATTTCTTCGCTTTCTGAATATGAACCTCCTGATCAACATTAGAACCCAACGCTATCACTATTTTTACTCGTTTACTTTTCATATTTTTATAATTTCAGTGCAAAGTTAGTAAAAATTCTTAAATTAAGTATAGCTTATCCGTTTTTTTTGTTATTTTTGCACTATGAATAGAATAAAAACATATATAATAGGTATTCTTTTACTCATCTGCACTCCATCTCAAGCACAGATGAAATGGAATCAGACCTATCAGACATATATCAATCAGTATAAGGATCTCGCCATCGAGCAGATGCTTCGCTATCGTATTCCAGCCAGTATCACCTTGGCACAGGGACTCTTTGAGAGTGCAGCAGGCAAGAGTGTATTGGTCTTACAAGGTAACAACCATTTTGGCATCAAATGCCACAACTGGGCCGGTCCAACCCAATACCACGATGACGATGCCAGAGGCGAATGTTTCCGAGTATATCAAGATGCCAGAGATAGCTATGAAGATCATAGCAAATTTCTGGCTAGACAACCGCGCTATGCCCGCCTGTTTGAACTTAACCAGCGCGATTACAAAGGCTGGGCTAAAGGTTTGAAACAATGCGGGTATGCGACAAATCCACAATATGCCAACAAACTGATACAGATCATTGAACTCTATAAACTTTTCGATTATGACAAAGCAAAGCGATATGATCGATTTATGGCAACCCATAGCGGCACCGACCAACCCGTCAATGCACAAGGCATATTGCACCCTATCCAGAAGTTTAATGATAACTATTACCTAATAGCCAGAGAAGGTGACACCTTCAAGGCACTGGGTAAAGAAGTAGAAATCAGCTGGCGTAAACTTGCAAGATATAACGAGCGCGACAAACATACGGTATTGCATAAGGGGGATATCATCTACTTGAAAAAGAAGCGCAAGAAAGCTCCAAAGCAGTATAAGAAGCGTCCTCATATCGTGCAACCGGGAGAAAGTATGTACACCATCTCACAAAGATACGGAATCCGCATCAAGTACCTTTATAAGATGAACAAGCTCGATCCTAGCTACCAGGTCAAGGTTGGTGACAGACTGCGAGTGAGATAATCACTCGCAGTATAAAAACTCATTCATCGCCAAAGAATGACTAGCATTACCATACTATAAAAATAGAAAAAACAAAATAAGAAATGAAGAAGAACATTTTATCTCTAGCAGCTCTGGCAATAATGATATTGCCAAGTGATATGCAAGCACAGAATTTCGACGACTATTTCGTTGACAAGACTTTGAGAATAGACTATACTTTTGCCGGCAATAAAGCCCAGCAGATGATAGCTGTAGATGAACTGAACGTAATGCCTCGATGGTATGGAAAGAAACAGCGACTCAATGAGCTACCAGTAGAAGGCAACGGTCAGATTACAGTTAAAGATCACCGCACAGGTAAGGTTATTTATCGCAACTCATTCTCTACCCTGTTTCAGGAATGGCTCTCAGAGCCAGAGTCAGCCGACAACACCAAGAGTTTCGAGAACGTATTCCTCGTACCGATGCCTAAAGACACTATTGATGTGACACTCGACTTGCGCAACAACCGTCGTGAGATTATGACCTCTCTCACTCACCAAGTTGCACCAAGCGATATTTTGATTCACCACAAGGGCGAAAAACCAACACCTTACGAGACCTTGCAGCAAGCAGCCGACACTACCCGCTGTATCCACATCGCCTACGTAGCTGAAGGTTATACGGAAGAGGAAATGCCAATATTCCTTCAGAATGCAAAAGAAGCAAACGAAGCCATTTTTAATCACGAACCTTTCAAGAGCATGAGAGACAGATTCAATGTAGTTGCAGTAAAATCAGCTTCTCTTGAAAGTGGCACAAGTGAACCTGGCAAGGGTATATGGAAGAAAACTGCTTTGAGTTCACATTTTGACACATTCTATAGTGAGAGATACCTCACCACACTTCATCTCAAAGACCTGCACAATTGTCTGGCTGGCACCCCATACGAACATATCATCGTATTGGTTAACTCTACAAGATATGGTGGAGGCGGAATCCTCAATTCCTACAATCTCACCACTTGCCACCAGAAATGGTTTAAGCCTGTTGTAGTGCATGAATTCGGTCACTCTTTTGCCGGACTTGCTGACGAATATGCCTATGAGAGCGAGCAGGTACCGATGTATCCTCATGATGTAGAACCATGGGAGAAAAATATCACCACATTGGCTAACTTCCACGGAAAATGGGAAGATATGATCAAGAAGGGTACCAAGATTCCTACCCCACTTTCTAAAAAGGAGAAAGAGGCAGTAAGCAAAGTTGGTGTTTTTGAAGGTGCAGGCTATAGCCCAAAGGGAGTGTATCGCGGCGTACAAGATTGCCGTATGCGCATCAACGAAACTCCAGAGTTCTGCATAGTATGTAAGAAAGCCCTACAAGACATCATCGACTTTTACACCAAATAAATGAGAAGCCAGGAGTCCCAAGCTCCCATTATCCAATAATAATAATAATTAATGAAATAAACACCAATCGCTTATGAAAGAGCAAACCTTAAACATCCAGTATCAGGTAGCTCAGTTAGACGAACTGAGCGACATTGAACAGCAATTGGTAAAGAAAGCCATGGAGGCCACCAATAATTCTTATGCCAACTACAGCCACTTTCATGTAGGTGCAGCCTGCCTGCTGGCTGATGGCAGAATCGTAATTGGCGCCAATCAGGAGAATGCAGCCTTTCCGTCCGGTCTCTGCGCTGAGCGTAGTGCCATCTTCGGAGCTCAAAGTAACTATCCTGAGCAAGCCATCACTACACTGGCCATAGCTGCACGCAACGAGAATGGCTTCCTTAAAAGCCCCATCTCCCCATGTGGCGCATGCAGACAGGTAATATTAGAGATGGAAGACCGATATCAGCAACCCGTTCGCATCTTGCTTTACGGAGAGAACTTCACCTATTGCTTCCACAGCATCAAGGACTTGCTTCCATTCTCATTCGTAGATGCCAATATGAAAGAATAATTTTTTGGATTATTCTATATTAAGTATTCATACAAACATATAAAAAAGCACGAATTCCAGAGGTATTCGTGTTTTTTATGTTATTCTTCTATTTTACGTTATTCATCAAACTCATAACAGCCCGCATCCGGTTTCTCATCACGAAGAACGCCCCGTCGATCAGTTGGAAATGAAGTAGCAGCATCAGCCACTCCTATGGCAGCCGATTCCTTGCGAAGCCTGAAATCATACTTCAAATTATCCGTATCAACTAATCGGAAATGCTTCTCCCCAAACCGAGTCGTATCCTTTAAGTTCTCATATATGGTATTCGTAAACTTCAAACTATCTTCAGTATTCATCTTTTCTGTACGAAGTACACAATGATCGAAGCTGAAATTACATACTTCACCGTTCTTCGGTGAAGTCCATACCACCTCATCATCATGATATCCTGTAACTATAGAATTCACGACCTTCAAGTTTAGAATTGGAGGTACAATACCTATAGCTGTGGCACGACGTCCATCAAAAGGATAGAACTGGGCTATGGTGCATCCGTTCACTTCCACATCACCACCCTTTGCATAAAGGGTATGATTCAAAGTGTTGGATAACTGACAATTATACAACTGCACCTTAGCCGAATCAACAGCCAGACCATATCCCTGACAATTATGAATGGTAGAATGCTGCAAAAGCAACTTCTGACGAGTGACATCCGAACAAGATTCTATCCTAATACCATGATAAGCACTGTGGATGTCAGCATAGCTGATGACATTATCCGATGAAGAAGGCATGAAATGAATACCTTGCCACCGACCAGGCGTCCGATCATAAGGAAGATAGTCGAACATATTATCCATACGATCTCCCCGCATCATCACCTCATTATCTTTCTCTCCCCAAATGCGCAACGAGCCATATACATCAAGTCCGGCATTCTCATGAAAATAGAAATGCGTACCAGCCCCAACAGACAGTGTTACGAGACTATCAACAACCATTCCGCCATATACAACAACCGGACGGCTGCTCTGTATCGTAGTATCTTTCCTGATTCGAAGATTCTTGCATAAAACAGCATCCCAGGAGTAAGCTTTTAAGTTTACTTTCTGCAGCACCCCACTTTCCAATGTAAAGAGCAGATTATCCTCCACCAACTGAGGTGTATTCTGATATTGCTGATGCGAAGTAAGTTCTACGAAAACACGAATACTATCGCCCTTTCTCAACTCTATATTCTGAGTCTGGTAGCCGGCTGTCGACCCTAGGAACGAACCATCCACATTCACCCGAAATCCAGTCTGGTTACCATTTTCCAGTCTGACAGTAGAACAACGCAGCGACTTTCCCGAATGATTATACACCCAAAAGCTTCGAGTAGGTGTAGGCACATTGGAGAACGTAGTATCCAGGCTTACCGTATCTGCAGAAAACGCAAGCAGGTGAGAACGTGACGAAGAAAAGCTCTCCTCTTCAGCACACCCAGCCATCGCTACAGAAGCCATACAAGCGATCATGATATTATAAAAAAATCCCTTTTTCCGTTTCATATCTATAAAACGGAAAAAGGGAGTAAATATTGTATTACTCTAACCATTCTCTGGCTAGCTGTTTCCATACAAACCAACATCCTGCTACATAAACATAGCAAAGATAGAAGAACCTATTACGGTCATCACACCACAAACCACGATAGACAAGCTACTCATTGCACCTTCAATGGTACCCATCTCCATAGCTTTAGCCGTACCCAGGGCGTGAGCAGAACAGCCGATGGCAATACCCTTGGCAATAGGTTCCTTGATACAAAGCAGCTTGAGAAACTTCTCTGCAAAGATATTGCCTATCACACCTGTAATGATGATTACGACAACCGTTACAGAAACATGACCACCCAATTCCTCAGAAACACCAATACCGATGGCTGTGGTGATGGATTTTGGCAAGAATGTAACATAGGCAGCATGATCGAAGTGGAACACCAAGGCCAGAAGAAGTACAGAGCAGAGACTTGCCAAGACACCCGACAAGATACCGATGAGCACAGCACGGTAATTCTTCTTCAGCAATTCTACCTGCTGATAAAGCGGAACTGCCAGACAGATGGTAGCCGGGGTAAGCAGATAACTGATAATATTGGCACCCGCATTGTAAGTCTTATAATCTACTCCCGTAATCAGCAAGGTACAAATTACCAAAATGATGGAAATCAGCAATGGATTCATCAAAGACCATCCTGTCTTAATCTTCAAAAACAATCCGATAGCGTATGCTGCCAAACTAATCAAAACACCGAAGAAGACTGAATCTTGAAACAATGAAATCATTTTTTTGCCTCCTTTCCTCTTTTGATAACAAACTGAGTAAACCATCCTGAAACAGCCATCACCACAAAAGTACTGACAACAGTCACTACAATATACTGCAACCATGCACTGGCAATAGAATACCAGGAGTCGATGAGTCCCACAGCAGCCGGAATAAACATCACGGGCATTACAGCAATAAGGAAGCTGCTGGTTTCCCTTATATGCTTCACCTTGATAACCTTGAGTTCCAATGCAGCGAACAACAAGACAATACCATAAATACTGGCAGGTATCGGCAATGGCAACAGATAATGGAGCAATTCTCCAGCGAAAGAGAACGCTATGATAATTAAAAACTGAATTAAAAGTTTCATCCTAAATACAAATTACTTTAAATATTAAGCATCATTATCACCAATAAGCCTAACTTACAAAACTGCTTCCACATAGGAAACAATCGCTTGTGCCGTTTTCTCCACACCTAAGCGAACCGTATCCAGACAAACGTCATAATCGTTGGCATTTCCCCAAGTCAGACCCGTATAGTAACTATGATAAGCCACACGGCAATCATCTACATGTTCCACAAACTCAACCGCCTCAGCATAAGAAAGCTCCTGCTCCTCCTGGATCTCTGCAACACGAGCCTTTTCATCGCCCTTGAGGAACACCGACACTAAGTCTTTGCGTTCACGGAAGATGTAATTTCCACAACGGCCGATAATGACACAATTCTCCAGTCCTATCATATCAGCCAAGACACGAAGAGGTTTTTCGGTGAGCAATCTTTGGTTCTCACCCAGGGAAGACATAGAAAAGAGTAGTTCATCTACAGGATCTTCATCGAAGAAAGCCTCCATCTCATCCAAGACACCACGCTCTTCAGCCATTTCCATCAAATTCTTACGGGTATAAAACGGAATACCATAATGTTCTGCAAGCAATCTGCCTACCCGAACAGCGCCACATCCACATTGGCGCGCAATCGTAATAATCATGATAGTATAAATTTTAAATTAAACGTATATAAAGCAAGAAAGCTAAGAAGATTTGATTCTTCTTAGCTTTCAAAAGTCGGGGCGACAGGATTCGAACCTGCGACCACCTGTTCCCAAAACAGGCGCGCTACCGGGCTGCGCTACACCCCGCTTTCTTCTCACAATGAAATTACTTCTTTGCAGTAAGCATCATTTCTGAATTGCGGGTGCAAAGATACAACATTTTTCTTATTCCACCAAATTTTTCAGCAACTTTTTTTGTAAAAAAATGCATTTATTCAGTTTTTTCCTAAAAAAGGGGCAACTTCCGAAGAAATTGCCCCCTTATACCTTATTATATATGGCGATTGATGAATTTTCAGCAACCGCATTGTTTTGCTATTACGCCTTGATGATGCCTTCCTCTACGAAAATCTTCTTCAAGATCTCAACAGCCTTCTCTACCTGTTCTCTTGTATGAGTAGCCATAAGAGCAAAACGCACCAATGTGTCCTGAGGAGCACATGCTGGTGGGATAACAGGGTTAATGAACACACCTGCATCATAAGCCAGCTTGGTAACAACGAATGTCTTCTCTGCATCACGAACGTAGAGAGGAATGATAGGACTCTCTGTCTCACCAATCTCGAAACCTTCCTCACGGAAACGCTTCAATGCATAATTGGTAACATCCCAAAGATTCTCAAAACGCTCTGGCTCCTCCTGAATGATATGGAGAGCCTCGAGAGCTGCAGCAGTTGCAGCTGGAGTGTTAGATGCACTGAAGATATAAGTACGGCAGTTGTGACGGAGGAAATTGATGGTATCCTTGTCTGATGCGATGAAACCACCGATAGACGCCAGACTCTTAGAGAAGGTACCCATGATGAGATCTACCTCGTCGGTCAGACCGAAATGATCACAGACACCACGTCCCTGCTTACCAAACACACCAAGGCCATGAGCCTCATCTACCATGATAGAGCAGTTGTACTTATGCTTCAGCTTCACGATCTCTGGTAAGTTAGCCAAATCGCCCTCCATAGAGAACACGCCATCCACAACGATGAGCTTGACAGCATCCTCAGGAAGCTTAGAGAGCACGCGCTCCAAATCTTCCATATCGTTGTGCTTGTAGTGAAGCTGGGTAGCGAATGAAAGACGACGGCCATCTACGATACTGGCATGGTCACGGTCGTCACAGATGATATAATCACCGCGGCCTACAACACATGCCAACACGCCCTGGTTTACAGAGAAACCAGTAGAGAAGCACAATGTCTCATCCTTGCCCATAAACTCAGCAAGCTCTTTTTCGAGCTGCACATGCAAATCGAGTGTACCATTGAGGAAACGGCTACCAGCACAGCCAGAGCCGTACTTGTCGAGAGCAGCCTTAGCTGCATCGATAACACGCTGATCATTAGTCAAACCCTGGTAAGCATTAGAACCGAACATCAGGATCTTATGACCATCGATGTCAGTTACCTCTGTCATCTGCTTACTTGTGATCTCACGGAAGTATGGATACACACCGGCTTCCATATACTTCTGAGGTACACGATAATTCTTGTATCTTTCTTGTAATTGTCCCATTATAATAGGTGTACTTTATTTCTATTTTAATTTATTTTCTAGTTTCAGGGTGCAAAGATACAAAAAAAGACTAATATAACCGCTTTTTTCCTAAGAAAGTTTACTTTTATGCTTTTTTTAGTAGATATTTCTTGCCATTTTAGGGATTTTTATTACTTTTGCAGTTTAAAAATACAATTTCTTGACTAAGATATGAAAAAAAAGATAGTTTTCATCATGAACCCGATTTCTGGAACCAGCAGCAAAGCAGCGGTTCCCAGTTTGATAGATTCTACTTTGGACAAGGAGCAGTTCGAGTACGAGATAAAAATGACTGAAAGACCAGGACACGCCTCTGAACTGGCAGCCGAAGCCAGAGACAACCACGCAGACATCGTGGTTGCCGTAGGTGGCGATGGCACCGTGAACGAGGTGGCCCGTTCCCTCGTCCATTCAGACTCAGCATTAGGCATTCTGCCTTGCGGCTCAGGAAACGGCCTGGCGCGCCACCTGCTGTTGCCAATGAACTTGAAGAAAAGCATCGAGATCATCAATGCCTGCGAAATACACGACCTTGACTACGGAGTCATCAACGAATACCCATTCTTCTGCACTTGCGGAATGGGCTTCGATGCCTTTGTCAGCATGAAGTTTGCAGAAAGCGGAAAGCGTGGACCGATCAGTTATGCAGAGAACATTCTGAGAGAAGGCTTGAAATATGAGCCTGAAACATATACTCTGGAGGATGAGACAGGAACAAAACAATATAAAGCGTTTCTCATCTCATGTGCCAACGCTTCCCAATACGGCAACAACGCCTATATTGCCCCACAGGCATCTATGAGCGATGGACTGATGGATGTGGTCATCATGGAACCGTTTGATGTCATCGAAGCCTCACAGGTTAGTTTCGATATGTTCAACAAAACCCTCGACAAGAACTCGAAGATCAAGTCTTTCCGTTGCAAGAAGCTCCATATCACCCGCAGCAAGCCGGGTGTCATCCATTATGATGGCGACCCTGTGATGACCGGCGCCGACATAGATGTGCACATGGAAGAAAAAGGCATCAAGATGATTGTAAATCCGTTTGCAGACAAGAGTGTGCGCAAGCCGAACGTCATCCAATCAGCCTTTGCCGATTTCTTCAATGACATCAATGTTGTACGCGATGACATTCACAAAGACATCCAGCGCCAAAGTAAACGAGTAGGAGCCATCAGCAAGCTCGTACAGAGAAAGCTGAACCTCTAGCCCTTACCTGATATAGAATTCTTCCGTAATTTTCGCATACCACTCTGACCGGTTCCCCTCGGAATCGGTCATTGTTTTTATAGTATTTTCCATTCCATTATACCGATGTTTTGCAAATGACAGAAGATAACGTTTCGGCTGTTTGCGTTCTACAGTCTTAACGCCACACTGCCGGATAAGATAAAAACCTAGCATACAAGCTTCTGACACAACCACCTCAAGAACCTCAGAAGGAACAATCACGGAAAAAACGCCATCATCACTCAGTAGCATTTTTGCACCTCTGAAAAGATCCCTGAAAGGCAAACTATCCGTATGGCGGGCCATCGTACGTTTGCTGTCTGGATTTTTCAGGCTATTCAAGAAGAAAGGAGGATTGCTTACGATTGCATCAAAAGTCTCCTCAGAGTGATAGTCCTGCAATCGGCAGCACTCTATTCCGACACGATTGGCAAAGGGACTTGCCGCCACATTCTCTGCAGCCTCCTCACAAGCCTCTCCGTCCATATCAATACCCAGCACCTGCGCCTCAGGGAAGCGCTGCGCCATCATCAGCGAAATAAGTCCGGTACCCGACCCGATATCCAAAATGCGTTTACCGCCAGGTGCCCACGCTCCCAGCAGCACACCATCCGTTCCCACCTTCATGGCGCAACGATCCTGATGAATCTCAAATTGTTTGAATTTAAATCCTGTCATAGTTTTACTTTTAAGATAGTAACGCAAAAATCAGCATTTTATTACAGTCTTGTAGCCTATATTAATAATAATATATAATAAAGAGGTGATTTTCGGAAAAAACGATGGGATTCTCGGCAAAATTCATTAACTTTGCACCCTATAAATATATATTCAAGAGAATATGCACTCCAAAAAGTGTTTATCAAAATAGAACAGGAACAGAAATTCATATACACCACAAAAAAGTGTTTATCAAATAGAATATGAACAGAAATTCAAATACACAAATCCAGATGATAGCCGACTTTGAGGGCGATGCATCCGTATTGATACAAGAAAGGGAGGCAGGAATCTATCCTACCCTCTGCACTCGCGACCTGGTAGTATTTCCATCCGTGCTCAGCCCAATCCTGATAGGCAGGGCGGAGAGCAAGGAGTTGGCAAACATGCTGGAGCAAAATCCAGAAACAGTATTCTGCATCTTTTGCCAGAAGCATGCGGACACTGACTCACCTAACCAGGAAGACTTGTACGAAACCGGAACATTTGCCAAGTTGATGAGAGTCATCAATATGCCAAATGAAGAACATCAGAAGACCATCATCGTGCAGGGTTTAAGCAGATGCAAGATGAAGCAGATTGTAGATAAGGATCCATTCTACCTTGCCGATGTGGAAAGTCTGCCAGAGACCTGGCCTACCGAAAAGGAAGCCAAGGACCCTATGTTCAAGGCATTGACCCAAACATTCTTCGAGGAATCTATCAAATTCATTCAGTACAATGAGAACATTCCCAACGAGGCTGTCTATGCAATCAATGAGATTACCAATCGCTTCGTGAAATGCAACTTCATCTGCACATCCCTTCCTTTTACGGCAGAAGACAAGATCAAAATGCTGGAGCAGGAGAAACTGTCGGAACGACTGATAGAGGCGCTCAAGGCCTTGCACAAGGAGCAGAAACTGCTCTACCTGCAAAATGAAATCAGAAACAAGACTCAGTTTGATCTCGACGAACAGCAGAAGGAATATTACCTGAAGCAGCAGATCAAGAACATCAAGGAAGAGCTGGGCGAAGGCGAAAGTAGTCCGGAAAAGAAGGAACTGCTCGAAAAGGCCAAGACCAAGAAATGGAACGAGGCTACTCTGAAGGTTTTCCAGAAAGAGTTGGCCAAACTCGACAACATCCATCCACAGAGCCCAGACTACCCTATCCAGCTCAACTATCTGCAGACGCTGGTAGATTTGCCTTGGGGCGAATACACCGAGGATGACCTCAGCCTGTCTCATGCCCAGAAGATTCTCAACCAAGACCACTACGGCATGGAGAAAGTAAAGGAGCGCATCCTGGAATATCTTGCCGTAAGATCGCTGAAGGGTGGAATGCAGAGTCCGATTCTCTGCCTCTATGGTCCTCCGGGAGTCGGCAAGACCAGTCTGGGCAAGAGCATTGCCAAGGCCATGAAGCGCAAATACGTGAGAATGTCTCTGGGAGGTCTGCACGATGAAGCCGAGATTCGCGGTCACCGCCGCACTTACATCGGAGCCATGCCTGGTCGCATTGTCAAGAACATCCTCAAGGCAGGCAGCAGCAACCCGGTCTTCATCCTCGACGAGATAGACAAGGTTTCAGCCAACAACCACCAGGGAGACCCAGCATCAGCCCTGCTTGAAGTACTCGACCCAGAGCAGAACAACACCTTCCACGACAATTACCTGGATGTGGATTACGATCTCTCTAAGGTTCTCTTCATCGCAACCGCTAATGACATCAGCTCAATCCCACGTCCTTTGCTCGACCGAATGGAGCTCATCGAAGTAGGCGGCTACATTACGGAGGAGAAGATAGAGATTGCCAAGCGCCACCTGATTCCGAAGGAATTGGAGAATACAGGTCTCGACAAGTTCACCCCGAAGATAAGCTTCAACAAGACAGCCATCGAGGGCATCATCGAGCACTACACCCGAGAAAGCGGTGTGCGCCAGCTCAAGAAGCAGATCAACAAGGGATTGCGCAAGATTGCCTACAAGCTCGCCTATTCCAAGGAGTTGGAAAAGCCATCCATCACCGCAGCAGACCTGAAGGAGATTCTCGGCACGGCACCATTCACCCGCGACATCTATCAGGGCAATGATTATGCCGGAGTAGTGACAGGACTTGCATGGACCTCTGTAGGCGGCGAGATTCTCTTTATCGAAACCTCGCTGAGCAAGGGAAGACAGGGCAAGCTTACCCTGACCGGTAATCTGGGAGATGTGATGAAGGAATCGGCAGTCATCGCCCTGGAATACATCAAGGCGCATATCGACCTGCTGGGCGTGGATTACCGCATCTTTGAAAACTGGAATATCCACATCCACGTACCGGAAGGTGCAACGCCAAAGGACGGTCCTTCGGCAGGTATTACCATTGCCACCAGTATCGCTTCTGCCATCACCCAGCGCAAGGTTCGCAAGAACATAGCCATGACCGGCGAGATTACCCTTCGCGGCAAGGTGCTCCCAGTGGGAGGCATCAAGGAGAAGATCCTGGCAGCCAAGCGTGCCGGCATTACCGACATCGTGATCTGCAAGGAAAACAAGAAGAACATCCTCGACATTCCAGAGAAATACCTCAAGGGCGTAGAGTTCCATTATGTAGAAGATGTAGCAGATGTCTGGGAGTTTGCCCTCACCGACGAGAAGGTAAAGCACCCTATCGACTTCACCATTCCAGAAAATGACAAAAAAGAAAAGAAATGAAATTTGAACTACAAGTAACAGATAAGGCAAGCGATGCTCGCACCGGCATCATCACCACCGACCACGGCCAGATCAAGACTCCGATCTTCATGCCTGTGGGAACTGTGGGTAGCGTAAAGGGTGTACATTTCGAAGAATTGCGCCAGCAGGTAAAGGCCCAGATCATCCTGGGAAACACCTACCATCTCTACATGCGCCCGGGACTCGAAGTCATCAAGGCGGCAGGCGGACTGCATAAGTTCAACGGCTGGGACCGTCCTATCCTCACCGACAGTGGCGGCTTCCAGGTATTCTCGCTTACCGGAATCCGCAAGCTCAGAGAAGAGGGCTGCGAGTTCCGTTCGCACATCGATGGCAGCAAGCACTTCTTCACTCCAGAGAACGTGATGGATACAGAGCGCATCATCGGTGCCGACATCATGATGGCTTTCGATGAGTGTCCTCCCGGACAGAGCGACTTCATGTATGCGAAGAAGAGTCTGGAGATGACCCAGCGCTGGCTCGACCGCTGCATCAAGCGCTTCGACGAGACAGAACCTCTCTATGGTTATCAGCAGAGTCTCTTCCCTATCGTCCAGGGCTGTACTTTCCCTGAGCTGCGCCGAGAAGCAGCCAAGTACATTGCCGACAAGGGAGCCGACGGAAATGCCATCGGCGGTCTTGCCGTAGGCGAGCCTACCGAGGTGATGTACGAGATGATCGAGGTGGTGAATGAGATTCTGCCAAAGGACAAGCCTCGCTATCTGATGGGTGTAGGAACTCCCCAGAACCTGCTCGAGGCCATCGAGCGCGGTGTTGATATGTTCGACTGCGTAATGCCGACCCGCAACGGCCGCAATGCGATGCTCTTTACCTATAATGGTACGATGAACATGCGCAACAAGAAGTGGGAGATGGATTTCAGTCCGGTGGATCCAGACGGCTGCGACATCGACCAGATTACCACCAAGGCCTACCTGCACCATCTCTTCAAGGCCCAGGAGCTCCTTGCCATGCAGATTGCCAGCATCCACAACCTGTCGTTCTATCTCCGTCTCGTTACAGATGCGCGCCATCATATCGAGCAGGGCGATTTCGTAGAGTGGAAACGCTCTATCATCGATCAGCTCGGCCATCGAATCTAGCTTGAGCGTTGAGCTTTGAACTTTATAGGATGCTCCTATACATATTTTACATTAAATGATGAAAGATTATAAATACATCAGAAAACATCGCAGACTACTCAAGATGGGCAGAGCCTTCGAATCTCGCTTCGGCTGGCTCATTGCCATCTTGCAGCGCATTGCCCGCATTCTAGGCTGGATCGGGCACAAGCTGCGATTCCTCAGGGTGCTCAGGTATCTCAACCCACTGAGATACATCAAGCGGTTAGACTGGTACATTATCAAGAAGTTCGTAGGCTACTACTTCTTCTCGATTGCACTGATCATCTCCATCTCCATCGTGTTCGACTTCAATGAGAACCTGGCGAAGTTCACGGAGTATCATGCACCAGCCAAGGCCATCATCTTCGATTATTATGCCAACTTCATCCCTTACTTCGCCAACCTCTTCAGTGCGTTGTTCGTGTTTGTGGCGGTCATCCTCTTCACGTCGAAGCTGGCAGGCAACTCTGAAATCATCGCCATTCTGGCATCAGGTGTTTCCTTCAAGCGACTCCTTCGTCCTTACCTCATCACCTGCATCATGCTCTCAGCCTTGAGCTATGTACTCTCAGCCTACGTGATTCCTCACGGCACAGTAGTACGCCAGAACTTTGAGACGATGTACAAGAACAAGAAGAAGAATACTTCTGCTGAAAACGTACAGCTGCAGGTAGATAAGGGCGTGATTGCCTATATGCAGCACTACGACAACAACTCGAAGCGAGGTTACGGATTCTGTCTCGACAAATTCCAGGACAAGAAACTCGTAAGCCACCTTACGGCGATGGAGATTCAGTATGATACGATCTCCGACAGCAAATACCACTGGAAGCTGAGTAACTGGAAGGTGCGCCAGCTGAAAGGTATGAAGGAGCACATCACTAGCGGAGCGCAGAAGGATACGCTGATTACGATGGAGCCTACCGACCTGGTTTATTCCAAGGGTCAGCAGGAAACCTTCACCAGCCCGGAACTGAAGGAGTATATTTCCAAGCAGATCAACCGCGGTTCGGGCAATGTGGTGCAGTATCAGGTAGAATACCACAAGCGCATCGCTGCCTCGTTTGCCTCCTTCATCCTCACCATCATCGGTGTGTCGCTTTCATCGCGCAAGCGAAAGGGCGGTATGGGCTTATCCTTGGGAATCGGTCTTGCACTGAGCTTCGGCTACATCATGCTGCAAACCGTATCGGCAACCTTTGCCATCCAGGCAAACTTCCCTCCGGCACTTGCCGCCTGGTTGCCAAACATCATCTTCGCCTTCGTTGCCTACTTCTGCTACCGCAAGGCACCAAGATAATTAAACATTGAAACAAAGAACCTTGACCATTGGAGCGGATGAAGATCCATCCGGCTCAATGGTCAACAAAAGAAAGGAAAAAATGTATTTCGACGAATTAGATTTGAATGACAACGTGCTCGACGCATTATACGACATGCGCTTCGACACTTGCACCCCTGTACAGGAAAAATGTATTCCTGAGATATTGGAAGGTCACGACGTATTGGGCGTGGCACAGACCGGAACGGGTAAGACAGCAGCCTATCTGCTCCCAGTATTGAGCAAGCTTGATGATGGCGGCTATCCGAAAGACGCCATCAACTGCGTCATCATGTCGCCAACCCGCGAGTTGGCCCAGCAGATAGACCAGGCCATGCAGGGCTTCGGCTACTACCTGCAGGATGTGAGCAGCGTGGCTGTTTATGGTGGCAACGACGGCAACCGCTACGATCAGGAGCTGAAGAGTCTCCGCATGGGCGCCGATGTAGTGATAGCTACTCCAGGCCGCCTCATCACCCACATTTCCCTGGGTAATGTAGATCTGAGCAAGGTAAGCTTCTTCATTCTCGACGAGGCCGACCGCATGCTCGACATGGGTTTCTCAGAAGACATCAACACCATCGCTTCCAAGTTGCCAAAGACCTGCCAGACCATCATGTTCTCTGCCACCATGCCTGAGAAAATTGAGGAACTTGCCAAGACTCTGCTCAAGGATCCTGTAGAGATCAAGCTTGCCGTAAGCAAGCCTGCCGAGAAAATCAAGCAGGAGGCTTACGTATGTTACGAGACCCAGAAGATGACCATCATCAAGGATATCTTCAAGGCTGGCGATATGAAGCGCGTCATCGTGTTCAGCGGCAGCAAGATGAAGGTGAAGCAGCTGGCTGCTGCCCTTCAGCAGATCGGCATCAACTGCGGTGCAATGCACTCTGACCTGGAGCAGGCAGAGCGCGATGATGTGATGTTCAAGTTCAAGAGCGGTCAGTTCGACGTGCTGGTTGCTACGGATATCGTGGCTCGTGGAATCGATATTGATGATATCGAGATGGTCATCAATTATGATGTTCCTCACGATACAGAGGATTATGTTCACCGCATCGGCCGTACAGCCCGTGCCAACCGCGATGGTAGAGCCATCACCTTCGTCAACGAGGAAGACCAGTACTGGTTCCAGCAGATTGAGAAGTTCCTGGAGAAGGTGGTAGAGAAGATGCCTCTGCCGGAAGGTTGCGGCAAAGGCCCTGAATACATCAAGCTCAACAAGCCTTCAAAGCGCAACAACGGCCGAAAGGGCAAGGGCGGAAAGCAGGGCGGAAACAACCGCAGCGGCAAGCGTGGCGACAACAATAACAACAACGGCGAGGGTAAGAGCAAGACCAGCGCCAAGAGCCGCAGACAGAAAGACCGCGACCAGACTTCGCACAAGCGCAAGCCAAACAAGCCTAACGAGCGTCAGGAAAAGACTCCTCAGAACAATGGAGAGAATGGCGAGCAGAAGAATCGCAATAACAACAAGCGCCGCAACAACAATAAGCAGCGCAACAATGAAAACGGCAAGCAGCAGGGCCATCAGCAGTCTAACGGCAACCAGCGCCCAGGCAATGAGAACAATGTTCGTCCTGGAAGCAATGGCCGAGGCAGAGGCGTTGCCCAGAAGAAGCAGGGTGGCGCTCAGCAGAACCAGCAGAAGAAGGGTACTGAGAATGCCGGTCCTCGCAAGTACGCTCCTGTTGTCAATCCACAGAAGAGCGATAATCCTGTGAAGAAATTCATCAAGCGTATCTTCGGATTCGGCAAGTAATCTCAAGAGAGAGTAATCTCCCAAAATGATGTATTCCTGCTTCTAGGCAGACTTATACATTATTATATATATATGAGAAGCCCGATAAGAGAGTTGGACTATCCCAACCTTTTGTCGGGCTTTTCTTTTTAAGCAAACCTGAAAACACGGCTAAAATGGACAGAAACAAAAGACTCCCAGTCACACCGCTGATGTTCTTCAGCCTCATACTATCACTCAGCATCATCACAGCCAGATACGGCTATGATTACTTCTCCACGCGCTATTGGCTCATCGCAGCTATCATTGCCATAGCCTTAGCCGGCTGCTGCTATGTGCTCGTAGAATCCCGCCAGCTTTCCCGGCTTTTCTTCAGGAGAATCAAGCAGCTGGTCCTTCTTCAGAGCCTCCTTCTGTCGCTCTGCCTGTTCTGTCTGGGCGGTTTCATCACCTCCCATCATATCGATGAGGCGAAAGCGCCCGGCAGCATCATGACCTACCAGTCACTCTCCCCCATCGACCGCACCATCCTGGCAAGCCGTTCCTTCCGCCAGCAGATGGAACAGCAGCTGCATGCTTATCATATCGACGGACAGGACTTCGCCGTGATTTCTGCGATGGCGATGGGCGATAAGGGTTCACTCGACCGGGAAACCAAGGAGAGCTTTTCCATCTCCGGCACAAGTCACGTACTGGCTGTAAGCGGCTTGCACATAGGCATTATCTTCCAGCTCTTCGTGATTCTTCTGGGCGGGAAACGCCGCTCCAAACCCACCATTGCCCTGTCCCTCGTTGCCGTATGGGCGTATGTTGTCTTTATCGGCTTACCTCCCAGTGCCGTCAGATCAGCCTCCATGCTCAGCATCTACAGCTTCTGCCTGCTAGCCCTGCGCCCCGACCTTTCGCTCAACACCCTGAGCCTAGCCTATGTCATCATGCTGTTTCTGAATCCCTTCCATCTTTTCGACATCAGTTTCCAGATGTCCTTTCTCGCCGTGGCTTCCATCCTCATGTTCTATCCTCCACTCTTCGGCCTGCTCAAGTCCCACGGCAAGATCACCCGTTGCCTCTGGGGATTATTCAGCGTATCCCTGGCGGCACAGATAGGCACGCTTCCGCTCATCGTCTATTATTTCGGCAGAATATCCTGCTACTCCCTGCTCACCAGCTTCATCGCCATCCCGGCAGCCACCCTCATCCTCTATCTTTGTGCCCTGCTCCTGCTGCTTTCTCCCCTTACCTACATTTCCAGCCTTGCCTCCGTCGGCACCTGGCTGATGCAGCACATTGCGGCAGTACTTGCCAGCATTACGCAAGCCACCAACACAGCCTTCCGGCTTACCAGTCTGTTGCCGGGCGCCAGCATAGACCATCTCCATCTGTCGCTCCTTCAGTTGATGCTTCTCTATCTGGCAGTCGTATCCGGCTACCTGATCCTTGCCAAATGGAACCAGATAAGGGAAAAAATCTACAAGATTCGCCATTCTCATGCATTACCTTTCTAATCATTTGCCCATCACAAAAATAATGTGTATCTTTGCAGTATGAATTACGATAGAATCCAACAGCAGGCTGGTCATCTGCCAGCATTCCAGATAGCCGACACCATCAACAGCACCTTGAAGGAGTCGGCCAACCTCGTTGTCACCGCTCCGCCGGGAGCTGGAAAATCCACCGTACTTCCGCTCACCCTCCTCGAGGCTACCCCGCAGGGCAGGATTCTGATGCTGGAACCGCGCCGACTTGCAGCCCGTCAGATAGCTGAACGAATGGCAAGCATCTTGGGCGAACCCGTGGGCAAGACCGTGGGTTATCGGGTACGCTTCGAGAACAAGGTTTCTTCAGAAACCCGCATCGAGGTGCTCACCGAGGGAATACTTACCCGAATGCTCATCCACGACGCCACGCTCGAAGGAGTGAGCGCCGTCATCTTCGATGAGTTTCACGAGCGGAGCATCAACTCCGACCTGGCGCTTGCCCTCACCCGACAGGCGCAGGAAATCATCCGCCCCGATCTGAAGATCATCATCATGTCGGCAACCATCGATGCTTCTGCTATCTGCGAAGCATTACAAGCCCCACTGATAGAGAGCGAAGGTCGGATGTTCCCAGTAGAGACCATTTATTCTGAGACCGACATTGCGCGATACGATATATATAAAGAGGTGGCGGCTACCATCCTCAAGGCTGCCGATAAGCACGAGGGCGATATTCTGGCTTTCCTTCCGGGACAGTCAGAGATTCTGAAATGCAAGGAGATTTTGGACGCAAGCCTCAGCAGGGCAGCAGAAGCTTCATCATCTTCTTCTGCTTCATCTGAACTTTCCGTTCCGCAGGTTTATCCGCTCTACGGCAATCTTCCACCCGAGAAGCAGCGCCTTGCCATCGCCCCATCCCGTGAGGGAGAAAGGAAAATCGTGCTCGCCACGCCTATCGCAGAAACCTCACTTACCATCGAAGGCGTGAGAATCGTGGTGGATTCCGGACTCTGCAGAAAACTGGTTTACGACGCCCGCACAGGATTGAGCCACCTGGAAACCGTAACCATCAGCAAGGATATGGCTACCCAGAGAAGAGGACGAGCCGGACGAGTGGCTGAAGGAATCTGCTACCGGTTGTGGACTCAGACCTCAGAACATCTGATGGAAGACCAGCGCCGACCGGAAATAGAGGAAGCCGACCTTACGTTGATGGTGCTCGACATTGCAGCCTTTGGCGAGAACAATCCCCAGTCGCTGCTCTGGCTTACCCCACCATCAAGCAGTAATCTGCTCAATGCCAAGGAATTGCTTCTTTCTCTTGAAGCGATAGAACCGGATGGCAGCATCACCCCATTGGGCAGAAAGATGGCAACATTGCCTTGTCATCCGCGCATCGCCAAGATGATGATGAGTTCAGAATCTTCTGCGCTCCAGGTCCTAGCCTGCGATGTTGCCGCCCTGCTGGAAGAGAAAGACCCGATGAGCGACTCAGAGGATTCGGATATGGCGCTGCGCCTCTCCATCCTCCGTTCGCAGCGACAGAAAAACAGTCTGGGCAGATGGGCGCGCATTGCCCAGATAGCCCAGGAATACCGCAGGATGCTCAAGGTAAAGGAAGACAATGAGCCGGTGGATGCTGAGGAGGTGGGCAGACTGATTACCCTTGCCTATCCTGAGCGCATCGCCATGGCTATCGACAATATCGGACATTTCAGAATGTCGAACGGCAAGACGCTCTTCATCGATTCAAGCGATGCGATGTCGGCGCAGCAATGGCTCGCCATCGCCTCGCTCAATGTATCTACCCAGCCGTCGGGCACGAATGCTTCCCCCTCGCTCCCTTCTTCGGGAAAGGCTGGCAGGGTGTTTCTCTCGGCTCCAATAAATGTCAACGACCTCTCTACCCACGAGTTCGACAACATCTCGTGGGACAGTAAGGCGGGAATGATCAGGATGCAGAGAGAGCGGCGCATCGGAACCCTGGTGGTAGATAGCAAACCGATCCAGGATGCCGACAATCTGCAGATTATCCATATCCTCTGCACCGCCATCCGGAAGGAGGGACTCAGCATGCTGGATTGGAACGAAGACGTTCAGCGGTTGCAGCGCAGGGTGGCGCAGGTAAGAGCGTGGCACCCAGAAATGGAGTTGCCCGATCTGTCCACCGCACACCTGATGGAGACAGCCGACGAATGGTTGCCCTTCTATCTGGATCAGGGCGGAAAGCTCAAGACGAGCACCGCAGAACTCAGGAAGCTCAATCTCCCGGAAATACTCTGGGCACAGATTCCATACGGGCAGCAGCAGGAGATAGACCGCCTCGCACCCACCCACATCGTGGTTCCATCGGGCAGTCATATCCGCATCGACTATCGTCAGGGAGCCGAGGCACCCATCCTCAGTGTCCGTCTGCAGGAATGCTTCGGAATGACTCAGACGCCTGCTGTTGATGATGGCAGGCAGCCTCTGCTGCTGGAGTTGCTCTCTCCGGGTTTCAAACCCGTGCAGCTTACGCAGGATCTCGCCAGCTTCTGGCAATCCACCTACTTCGAGGTGCGCAAGGAGCTGAAGCGCCGCTACCCCAAGCACTTCTGGCCCGAGAATCCATTGGAAAGTGAGGCGGTAAGAGGGGTGAAAAGGAAGAAATGATAAATAGAATAATAGTATAACTTTTTAAATAACAAACAATTATGAATGTAGGAGATAAAATACCAGAGATTCTTGGCATTGACCAGGACGGA
>OLNV01000649.1_pt1 | contig 26378 bp, 27 predicted proteins | sample 1672891 | NCBI WGS metagenome assembly OLNV01 (sample SAMEA3136734, study PRJEB25190) | human gut metagenome | biome: human gut; feature: human-associated habitat; material: faeces | place: Austria | collected 2013 | reverse complement strand
ACCACCGAACAGACCGATCTTACCACCTTTCGCATAAGGTGTCAGAAGGTCAATGACCTTGATCCCTGTCTCTAATACTTCGACAGCCGGGCTCTGTTCTTCAAAGCTTGGTGCTTTTCTGTGGATAACCCATTCTTCGCTGTCTTTAATTGGTTCTCCGTTATCGATCGTCTCTCCAAGTACATTGAACAGACGTCCCAGAGTCTTCTCACCTACCGGCACTTTGATACCAGCTCCGGTAGCGGTAACTTCCATTCCCTTCTGCAGACCTTCACTGGAAGCCAGCATGATACAACGTGCAATGTTGTTACCTACGTGCTGGGCTACTTCCATGACGCAACGTTTTCCGCCATTGTCTACTTCCAGGGCATCTTTGATAAATGGAAGTTCTTCTCTACTATTAAATTCTACGTCTACGACAGGTCCCATGACCTGTACGATTCTTCCTTTTGTCATATTACTGCTGCCCACTTTCTTTTTTATTATTTCGTGGTTATTATTTGTTCTGTATACAGTTCCGCCATTTGCGAACTTTGTATCTTACTTCCGTTTCTGCGCATTGGCTCCGCCGATGATCTCTGTCAATTCCTGTGTGATGTCTGCCTGACGGACACGGTTATAAGTAATATTTAATTCGTTCAGCATATCTGTTGCACTGTCTGTTGCATTCTGCATTGCCTGCATTCTGGCATTATGCTCACTGCAGTAGGCCTCTACCAGGCATCCATATACGATACCGTTGATGTAGTTCGGAACAATGTTCGCCATCACACTGTGTGTGGATGGCCAGAACACCATATCTTCCTGATACAGTCCGGTTCCGACAAGAGCCGGCATATCTTCCGGAAGGAAGGTCGTCTTCTTCATAGGAAGAAGCTTCTGTTCCTCAGTCTCCGCTGTCATAGCATTGACCATACGTGTATATATGATGTGGATCTCGTCCAGATCTCCATTCCTGAACTGTTCTACCATTTCCGAAGAAATGACTCTCGATCTGTGTAATGTCGGATTCTGGACGGTATAACGGAACTGGGTATCCATCTCAGTTCCTTCCCTCTTGGCAAAGTACTGTCTTCCGGCTTCTCCAAGTACGAATAATTTATGCTTTCCCGGTTTCTTTAACAGTTCTTCAGTTGCCTTGATCACGTTATGATTATATGCCCCGGCAAGTCCTTTATCAGCAGTTACAACGATATAGCCAATCTTTCTTTTCTCAGCCGGGATACTCTCACGGCCATCAAAGAACTGGCTGTGCATATCCGGCACATGCCGCAAAATTCTGGCGATCTCTGCCTGCATGGCATAGAAGAAAGGTTCTGTGTCAGCAAGCTTTTTCTTGGCCTGTTTCATCTTCGAAGAAGAGATCAGATACATGGCATTTGTTATCTTTCTCGTCTCTTCGATGCTGGCCATTCTTTCCTTAATCTCTTTTGCATTTGCCATAGCTACACCCGCTTATCTTCTTTCCTTGAATTCCTTTGCTGCTGCAAGAATCTGCTCTTTCAGTTCATCATCCAGAACTTTCTTCTCATCGATCGCTTTGCCGATTTCTTTATGTTCTCTGTCGAAGAATGCAAGCATATCCATCTGGAATTCTTTGATCTTCTTTGTGTCAATATCAAGCATCAGTTTATTCGTAGCGACACAAAGTGTGATCACCTGCTCATGAAGACTTAACGGACGTCCCAGAGGCTGTTTTAACAGTTCTGTCAGACAGCTTCCGTATTTCAGCTGATTCTTTGTTGCATCGTCAAGGTCTGAACTGAATTGGGTAAATGATTCCATCTCTCTTGCCTGTGCCAGGTCGATACGGACACTACCACTGGCTTTCTTCATTGCCTTTGTCTGTGCGGCTCCACCTACACGGGATACAGAAAGACCAACGTTAACGGCCGGACGCATACCTGCATTGAACAGGTCACTCTCCAGGAAGATCTGTCCGTCTGTGATGGAGATAACGTTGGTAGGAATGTATGCAGATACATCTCCTGCCTGTGTCTCAATGATCGGAAGTGCTGTGATAGAACCACCGCCTGCTTCCTCGCTTAATCGGCTGCTTCGTTCAAGCAGTCTTGAATGTAAGTAGAATACATCACCAGGATAAGCTTCTCGTCCAGGTGAACGTCCAAGTAACAGAGAAATGGCACGGTAAGCTACCGCATGTTTGGAAAGATCATCATATACGATCAATACATCTTTTCCCTGATACATGAAATACTCCGCAAGTGCTGTTGCCGAATACGGTACAATATACTGAAGTGGTGCACACTCACTGGCTGTTGAGCAGAATACTGTAGTGTAATCCAGTGCGTCATGTGCTTTTAAGTCATTTACAAGTCTTGCTACGGTTGATGCTTTCTGTCCGATGGCTACATAGATACAGATGACATCTTTTCCTTTCTGGTTGATGATCGTATCGGTTGCAATAGATGTCTTACCGGTCTGTCTGTCACCGATGATCAACTCTCTCTGTCCACGTCCGATCGGGAACATGGAATCAATAGAAAGGATACCTGTTTCAAGCGGAACGCTTACCGACTTACGTTCAACGATTCCAGGTGCCTCATTCTCTACCGGACGGTATCCGTCGGCTTTGATCTCACCCTTTCCGTCGATCGGTGCTCCAAGAGCATCTACGATCCTTCCGATATAACCCTCTCCTACCGGAATACCTGCCTTTTTACCTGTACGGCACACTTTTGTGCCCTGTTTGATCTCTGAATCATCTCCGAACAGGATACAGCTGATCTCATTTTCCTTGATATCCTGTACCATACCCTTAAGACCAGTCTCCAATGTGACGATCTCACCATACATTGCGTGGTCGATTCCGTATACGGAGGCGATTCCATCACCAACAGAGATGACAGTACCAACTTCCTGATCTCTGCTTATTACGTCATAATTCTTTATCTCTTCTTTTAATATAGAGATAATTTCATCTGAGCTGATTGCACTCAATTCCTTCACCTCCATGTTAATTCGTTAATTTCCGCTCTAAGCGGTTCAGACGGCCCTGCACACTGTAGTCATATTCTTTTCCGTCAACCTGCAGGATAAATCCGCCGATCAGTGCCTTGTCTTCTGCCATAACCCATTTGATGTCTCCGGCACCGTATTTCTTCTTGATAAAGTCACCCATCTGCTTCTTTTGTTCTTCACTTGGAAGCGCTGTATAACGAAGATAGACTGTCTTAACTCCTGCTGCCTGATTCTGTAATTCTTCGTATGCCGCAAATATCTGTTCTGCGATCGTCATCTTTTCATGATCGCAGACAACTTTCAGAAATGTTCTCATTTCTTCCGAAAATACTTTATCAATGATATTGTGTTTTGTCTCTTTTGTGATCACCGGATTAACCAGTGCTGCCTTTAATTCCTGTGATTTTCCGAAAATATTTTCTGCCTCCAGGACAGCTTCTTTCGAAATACCAAGTTCATTCAGAACTTTTGCATACCGGAGGGCTGCCACCTGACAGAATACCGGCTCTGCTTCTTTTCTATTCTTCGCTGTCATGGGAATCACCTGCATCTTTCAAAAACTGGTCATATGCATCCGCGCCGCTTATGTTGTCAGCATTCTCAAGTAAGATCTTCTTCGCAGCATCCATTGCCAGTCCTGCAACCTGTGCCTTCATATCATCAAAGGCCTGTTCTCTTTCCTGATTCAGGCTTTCTCTTGCTGTCTTCATAACCTTGTCTGCTTTTTCGTTAGCCTCATTCAGGATCTGGTTGTATTCCTGTTTTGCATCCAGTTTCGCCTGTTCGATCATCTTTGTGGATTCTTCTTTTGCTCCATTCAGTGCATCTTCATACTGTTTTTTCAGAGCATGTGCTTTATCCTGCTCCTCATTTGCGTGGCTGATTCCGTCTGCAATCATCTTTTCCCGCTTTTCCATAATGTCCATGACCGGGCGAAACAGGAATTTTCTGAGAATCAGATACAGAACGATCAGGTTGATGATCGTCAGTACCAGATTAAAATCTATTCTCAGCATATATCTCTACCTGCCTTTCCCTTCTTTTAATCTGTTATCGTCAGCAAACATTATTTCAAAAGAAGGACGATCAGAAGTGCGATAATGAAACCGTAAATAGCGGTTGCCTCTGCAAGTGCACAACCAAGGATCAGGGATGTTCTGATCTTTCCGTCTGCTTCCGGCTGTCTTGCGATAGCGTCTACTGCTTTGCTTGTTGCGATTCCGATACCAACACCGGCTCCGATACCTGTAAGTACTGCGATACCTGCTCCAATTGCGATAATTGTTCCACTCATAATTTGTTCTCCTTTTCTTGTCTTACGTTTTCTTATACTAAATGTTGTAAATGTCTGATTCGTCTTATTCCATCTCTTCTGTCATAAATAATGCAGTTAAGAATACGAATACATATGCCTGTAATAATCCGTCAAATATATCAAAATAAAAACTAAACGGTATCGGCACAATTAAAGGAACGACCTGTTTGATCAGTTCCATGACTACAAATCCGCCTAACATATTACCAAACAGTCGCATGCAAAGCGACAGTGGGCGGATTACGATCTCCAGTATCATGATTGGTGCTACGATCGGCACTGGCTTTGCAAAATGTTTGCACCAGTGAACCAGACCATTTCTATGGATACCGGACCACTCGATCACGAACATACTCATAACGGCAAGTGCGATTGTTACGTTCATGTCCTTTGTCGGAGGCTTAAATCCTAACAGCCCGATGACATTTGATATTGCAAGATAAAGCGCTACCGTCATCAGATATGGAATATATCCCCTGTTTTCTTTTCCTATAATACCTTCAAAGAAATCCTGTGCCCAGCCAATTACTGATTCCAGCATAAGCTGTACCTTTCCCGGTTTTTCTACGCTTAGATTCCTTACGAATACTATACTTAGAATAGTAAGAACCGCCATAATGATCCAAGTTACAACAACACCTTCGTCAACAGCGATTCCTCCAAATACCGGGATGGTAAATACGGTTTCACAGTTAAGTTCTTCTACAAGGCTTTCAACAAGCTTTTCCGTACTATCCCCTTCCTTCATAATTTTTTTGCTAGTTTACAGCCATTTTTTGAAAATGTCAATCATTTTGTCTAATGGTCATTTTGCTTAATTTTTTATTATTTTTTTGTGTATTTTTACTTTTATTTATTTTAATTTTTCCGTTTTTCTCATCAAATTTCCACACCGAAATGGTAGTTCCAATTTCCATTTATTTTTTCACAAGGAAAATGCACAATTTTTATTTTTCAATTCCCTTCTTTTTCTACAAAACAGCGATTTCTTCGATTTTCTTCTTGAGAAAATCCTCTCGTTTTCTTTGTAAAATACGACATTTTTTCAAGATTGTCTATTGTCTTGGGCGCAAAAAAGTGTAACCGCTTTTATACTGTTACACTTCTTACTTTTCATTATTTTGTTGTATATCTCAATTTTATATGTACGCTCATTCAAAATTGATATATCCGCCCTGATCTTACTCTGTGATCAGACGGTACTGTAAATTCTCATATAGAATTTTGTTTCCTTCCATAATATCAGCCGGAAGTAGTGCTCTTGCCATCACCTTGTTTTCTTCCTGATCCTGTGCAAGCGCATCCACACGTCTCAGTTCCGCATAGTCACCATCAATCTTCTCAACTACATAAATACATGTCAACATATTTTTGCCTCCTTTTTAGTCTTATCATCCTGTCTTTTGTATAAGTTATTTTAATTATACTATTTTTTTAAGGAAAAGTAAATTTTTCTGTATTGATTATTGGCAAGATTTATAATAATATATACTTATATAATATCGTTATACATTACAATTCAAAGGAGCCCAGAAATGAACGAAGTAGATTTTTCAAAAGTCGGATTAAAAATGAAACAATTAAGAAGTGAACGCGGTATCACTCAGGAACAGGTAGCAAAAGATCTGAACTGTACTGTTCCTTTCGTCAGCAATGTCGAGAACAATCGTGCTAAGCTTAACTTAAGAGTTCTTCTTTATTACTCAAAGCTTTGTAACGTATCCGTGGACACGATTCTGGATGCGGGAAGAGATCTTCCTCCTCTGGATGAAAAAGAGCGCCAGTTAAATGACGAAGTGCTCAATGTATTCCGTGGTTTTTCAGTTGCGGAAAAAGAAAAGATCATCAAGATGTTACGCATCTGGCAGGAGAAATAATCTCCTGCTTTTTTATTTCCTGCATAGCAATAATACATCTTCATGATCTTTCTTCTATATATAATATTTTTCATTGCATGATACTTTATATTCTCATCACCAGTATCAATAATCTTCAAGTACAACTTTTCCTTGTTTCTTACTTTCTTTCACATTAATAATCCTCTGATTCTGGCTTCCCCGGAACACCAGTGTCACATCCTTTAATGCTTCCTTAAACTCCCCGTCTACCAGCACATCGATATAAGACAGCATTTCGTCAGTTACATTCGTATGCACACAGCCTCCCGGGATCATATCCCGGTCAAAAAGATACCCACTGTAACACCAGATATCTTTCTTTGGATATGTTTCTCTTACTTTCTTTAAAAGCTTTACCAGTTCCACCTGATTCTCCGGCTCGAACGGTTCCCCTCCGAGCAAAGAGAATCCTTGAATGAAGTTAGAATCCAGCGAATTCAATATTTCCGCTTCCGTCTCTTCTGTGTATGGCTGTCCATAGTTGAAATTCCAGGTCTCCTCATTAAAACATCCCTTGCAGTGATGCCTGCAGCCGGATACAAACAGGCTGACTCTGACGCCCGGTCCGTCTGCGATGTCGCATTCTTTTATATTTCCGTAATTCATGATTTGTAAAGTCTCCTTTTTGATATCTATTAATTATATACTATTTTGATTCATGTTTAAACACGAAGAATAGACAAATTAGAAAAGGAGCATATCTTTCGATATACTCCTGCTATAATCTTTATCAACATCACAAGTTAATATAACCTGGACATATCTTCATTTATGTTACAGATGCAATACTCTGTCCTTGATTTCCTGCGTACGACCCTGATTCCAGAACTGTGTTCCGATATATCCACAGGTTCTTCTTGCCACGAATAACTTATCCTGATTCTGGTTACCGCAATTCGGGCATTCCCATATCAGCTTTCCTGCTTCATCTTCCTTGATCTGGATCTCTCCGTCATAACCACAGCATTCACAGTAATCACTCTTTGTATTCAGCTCTGCATACATAATATTATTGTAAATATACTGCATAACCGAAAGTACCGCCGGAATATTATTCTGCATATTCGGTACTTCGATGTAACTGATCGCTCCTCCCGGTGAAAGCTTCTGGAAATCTGCTTCGAATTTTAGTTTCTTGAATGCATCGATCGGCTCTGATACATGTACATGATAACTGTTCGTAATATAATTCTTATCGGTTACACCTTTGATGATTCCGAATCGTTTCTGCAGACATTTTGCGAACTTATATGTGGTGGATTCCATCGGTGTTCCATATACCGAATAGCTGATATTTTCAGCTGCCCTCCATTCTGCACATTTATCATTTAATTTCTGCATTACCTGCATGGCAAATGGTCTTGCGTCCGGGTCTGTATGTGATTTACCAAGCATACGTACACACATCTCATAGAGACCTGCGTAACCAAGAGAAATGGTTGAATAGCCGTCAAACAACAATTTATCGATCGTCTCGCCTTTTTTCAGTCTTGCAAGTGCACCATTCTGCCACAGGATCGGTGCGACATCGGAAATCGTTCCGAGAAGACGCTCATGTCTGCATCTCAGTGCTTTGTGACACAGTTCCAGTCTGTCTTCCAGAATGGCCCAGAATTTATCCATATTTCCCTCTGAAGAACATGCCACATCTACCAGATTGATCGTTACAACCCCCTGATTGAAACGTCCGTAGAACTTATGAGTTCCATCCGGATTTCTCTGACTATCTTCTACCGTCAGGAACGAACGGCATCCCATACAAGGATATACTTCTCCGTTCTTCATCTCTTTCATAATCTTGGCAGAGATGTAATCCGGCACCATACGTTTTGCTGTACATTTTGCTGCCAGTTCTGTCAGATGCCAGTATTTGGAATCTTCTGTAATATTATCTTCATCTAATACATAGATCAGTTTTGGGAATGCCGGTGTGATCCATACACCTTTTTCATTCTTTACACCCTGCATTCTCTGGATCATCACTTCTTCGATGATCATAGCCAGGTCATCACGGGTTCTTCCTTCTTCTACCTCATCCAGATACATGAACATTGTAACAAACGGAGCCTGTCCGTTACATGTCATCAATGTGATCAGCTGATACTGAATCGTCTGGATACCGCTCTTTACTTCTTCTCTTAAGCGGCGTTCTGTTACTTTATTGATAATTGTTTCATCTAAACTTTCTCCGCATTCTTCGCGCTCTGCGATCACATTTCTGCGGATCTTCTTACGGCTGATATCTACAAATGGTGCCAGATGTGCCAGTGTAAATGACTGTCCACCGTACTGGTTACTTGCTACCTGGGCAACAATCTGTGTCGTTACATTACATGCTGTAAAGAAGCTGTGCGGCTTCTCGATCATCGTCTCACTGATGACAGTTCCGTTCTGAAGCATATCCTGAAGATTGATCAGGTCACAGTTATGCTCTTTCTGTGCGAAATAGTCGGAATCATGGAAATGAATGATTCCCGCTTCATGCGCACGTACAACCTCTTCCGGAAGAAGAACACGTTTTGACAAGTCCTTACTTACTTCTCCGGCCATATAATCACGCTGTGTAGAGTTGATCACAGGATTCTTATTTGAATTCTCCTGATTCACCTCTTCATTCATATGATCCAGAAGCGCAAGGATTCCGTTATCTGTTGTATTCGTCTTCCTCATCAATTCTCTTTTATAGCGGTAACGCACATATTTCTGCGCAACTTCATAACCGCGCAGTTCCATAATTCCGGTTTCTACCATATCCTGTATATCTTCTACATTGACAGCATGAGTGGATTCCTCAATTTTCTTTGCAACGTTGTCCGCCACTGCCATGATCTGATATTCATTCATCCGATGCAGTTTGTCGACGTCCTTGTTTGCACCCTTGATCGCATTAATGATCTTCTCCAGATCGAAGGCTACCTCTTCGCCGTTTCTCTTAATTACGTTCGTCTTTATTTCTGCGTTCATGTCTATCCCTCTCTTATTTTTATTGCCGATGTAGTATGTGCTCACCCTCAAATACTACTAAATATTGTTTTTTCAACATCATTTCCGCACAAGATATTGTGCAAGTAATATGATACTCTATAACAGGCGAAAATGAAAGAGGTAATTTTGTTAAAATAAATGTTTGAAATGTGGTCTAAATTTTGGTGATATTTTTTTACGAAATCTGTTGCATTTTTAATTTTGTGACGGGTAAAGTGTGGCGCATAGTTAAGAATACTTAAGACGCATTCCCTGTATTGATTTTTGCATTCAAAGATACTGACAATATGAAGTTGTTGTACCGATATTTCTTCATTTATAAAATTAATCTCTGTCAATCTTAATCCATATAACAAATTATCATTTTTTGTTGTTTCGTAACATTTGTTACAAACCATTTTCTATAAAAGCTATATACTCTAATCACAACATAAGTTGTACAACACCAGTTAACACCAACTAAGTTTTAATAAGAAGGAGATTTTAATTATGAAAAAATATGTATGTGAACCATGTGGCTACGAATATGACCCAGCTGTAGGAGACCCGGATAACGGAATCGCACCGGGCACAGCCTTTGAAGATCTTCCGGATGACTGGGTATGTCCAATCTGTGGATTAGGAAAAGATGTATTTGTTGCAGAAGATTAATTACTATTGATTACTCTTCTTCCTGCAGCCTTTCATAATCCGTGATCTCGATTACCTTACGGCCTACAAGACGGATGATACCTTCATCCTGTAAAGTAAGCAGCATACGCGACAGAGATGGTCTTGTAGTATTCAGATATACTGCCAGATCTTCCCTGTTCATATGCAGACGAACCCGGTAGTCCGGATCACAGTTTTCCAACAGGTACGCCGCTACACGCTGACGTAAGTTTCCACTGGTAAGAACCTCTATCTGACGGTTACATTTCTCTGCTTTTTCCGCAAAAAGCTGAAGCATATTGAAGACAACCTTACTGTGATGTACACAGTTTCTTTCGCATCTTCCGCCAAAGAAATTCTGTGAAACCTCCAGAACCGACACTTCACTTTTTGCTTTTGCATAACCGGAGTAAGCAGACTGGCGCAGAAATAGTTCTACTTCGCCAAACTCCTCACCCACCGTAACATAACTGCTTCGGGTAATCTTGCCATTCAGGTTGATACTGCCAAGCTCAACCATTCCTTCCAATATGAAATATAATTTTAACGGTGCATCACCCTGGCGGAAAATATAGGTACCTTTCGGATATTTCTTTACTACAGCCTGTGAACAGACAAGACTTTTTTCCAGTTCTTCTTCTGTCAGGTTCTGAAATATCTGTAACTGTTGTAACTTCATAATCCAATCCTTTTCTCTGTTGATAAACATTTTCTACGATTCATTATAGACTATGCGGGACGAGGATTCAATGCGTATCAAAGACAGGAGGTTTCTCTATGAATATTACATTTGACGATAACTTAATTACAGGCAACAAGACCATCGATTCCCAGCATCAGGAACTGATCGACCGCATCCGGCAGTTCGTTGCAGCATGCGAATCCGGTGACAGTAAGATCAAAGCAATCAAAATGTTAGATTATCTTGATGAATATACGAATTTCCATTTTCAGGAAGAAGAAGATCTGCAGAAAAAAGTATCTTACCCGGAACTTTCCGCACATCATGCCAAACATGAAGAATTCAAGAAATCCATTCAGGAATTATATGATTATCTTAATGAAAACGAAGGACCTGATGATCAGTTTATCGAACAGGTAAAGCGCAATGTCGTAGACTGGCTGTTCCAGCATATCAAGACTTTTGACCGGTCTGTAGCAGAATATATTCATTTACATGATAATTCTGAAAGATTATAATGATCAATAAAATACCAAAATATATCAAAAACGGACATGTTCTCATAGCAATGTCCGTTTTTATGTTATACTTATTATTATGATGTTTATAAAGGATTGTAATATTATGAAACTTATGAATCAGAAACTTACGAAATATACCTGGCTGCTGCCATTCATCTCCGGCATCTGCTGGGGTGCTGCCGGAATCTTTGTCCGTACACTGGAACACGATGGGCTCGACAACTTTTCCATCATTAGTTTCCGGATGTTGCTTGCAGCTCTGATCACTGGCATATGGATTCTATTCTATAACCGACATTTATTTTATGTACATCGGCGTGACTTCTGGCTTTTTATCGGAAGCGGCATGATCGGCATGACCGCCCTCAGTGTCTTTTATAATATTTCCGTTACGAAAGGATCTCTTGCACTTTCTGCCGTGTTACTTGCCATGTCTCCGGTCTTTGTTCTGTTTCTGGCTGCTATATTCTTCCATGAACCAGTAACCAGACACAAACTGACCTGTGTAACACTCGCACTCATTGGCTGTGTACTGGTAAGCGGAGTACTGGTAAGCAATGGACTTTCCTGGAGCATAACAGGAATTCTCTGCGGAATTCTGGCAAGCTTTTTCTATGCTGTATATGGAATCATAAGCAAAAAAGTCACACAAAAAGGATATCATTTCCTGACGATTACTTTTTACGGCACACTCTTTTCCGGCATGACGATGCTGCCTTTCAGTAATATACACTCTTTAAGCGGTATGATTGTCTCAGGGCAAAGGACCACCTTTTTTATCCTGGTTATTCATGCGCTGGTATCATCCGTCCTGCCTTATGCACTATATTCTTTATCCATGCGCTATATGGAGGCCGGCAAGGCATCGATTCTCGCTTCCAGCGAACCTGCCGCCGCCATGTTATTCGGAGCAGTACTCTATGCCGAAACACCAGGTATTCTTTCCATCTGTGGACTTTGTTTTACAATTACTGCTGTAATATTATTAAATTATGAAAGGAATTGAACATATGGTACACCTGAACGACAATGCTATTGCCTATATGAATAAACGCGGATTCCGCAACATCATACTTTCCATCGAAACAATCACCAGTTGATGTGCCCCTCCGCGTCTGGAGATATCGGTAGGATTTACCGATAAAGAAAAAGAGGACATGCTCGCACAGGGGTATGTCTGCGAGACCAGTCCTCTTGGGAATGTCTATTATCTGCCTGATGGGGTTACTGTAACCGGGGATATCAGCATCAATTATATGGAATATCCCTGGATTACATGCTTTGAGGTAAGCGGTCTGGCTGTTTCACGTTCCTGAGACAGCCAGGCTATGTATTACTCTTTTGCTTCCTCCATTTTTTGTATTTCTTGTTCTGATTGTTTTATCTGTTCATCCAACTGTCTTATCTGCCTATCGCTTTCTTTTATCTGTTCATCCAACTGTCCTATCTGCCTATCACTTTCTTTTATCTGTTCATCCAGTTGTCTTATTTGCTTATCACTTTCTTTTATTTGTTTATTCCGTTGTCTTATCTGTTCATCCAGTTGTCTTGACTGCTCATCTTTCTGTTTTATCTGCTCATCTAGTTGTTTTATCTGCTCATCTTTCTCTTCTATCTGCCTCCGCATATCTTCAATCATGAATTCTACTGTATTTCGATCTAATTCTAACAATTCTTCCGAAAACATCTACATCACCTCTTTCAACTGACTAGTTATTTTTATAAGTATCTAAAACAATTCTTTTGACATTTTTCATGCTATTTTTTATCCAATAGCTGCTGTAATCGTTGTATTTCTTTCCTCATTTCTAACATCTCCTCATCCTTCTGACTCAACTGCTCTCTCTGGCAGTCTATCTCCTTCTGCATATCATCAATCATCAGCTTTACTGTATTCCTGTCTAACTCCAGCAATTCTTTCGAAAACATCTGCATCACCTCTTCGATATTCCGGCAGACATCATAAGCCTGTTCATACATTTCTTTAAAATCCGGATATTTCTCTATAATTTCTATAATTGTCTCCGGATCATCCATGCAGAAAAATGCAAGCCATGCCTCCAGCCGATTTTCTATTTTTACACTTCTATTTTCATTTTGCTGATTCTTTTTGAATATGTCAAGAGGTATGAACAGATATTCCTGTAATAAATTTATATTTACTCCTGTATCAGATTTCTGCATAAAACGATGGATGTAATTATTGGAAAATTTCTGAAATTCGGCTGGACTTTTTTCGAATAGCACGATCGTATATACCTGCTTGATATCTCTGTAAGAGAATCGTTTTCCTTTGATTCCTCTCACTCTCTTATACTGCCGAAGCAACAGATCTGCTGAGTAACAGGCACTTCTTTCTCCCGGAAAATAATATCCGATTTTCTGAATTTCCAGATTCGCAATACTTCCATCTTCCAGTTGCACTACCATATCTGTAATAAGAAGCGTAGATTCATCCGCTAATCTTGTCCCGTCATTTGGTAATACATCTACGATTCTCACTCTTTGTCCAAGAAGCAGTGTGAGTAATTCATTTACCCTCTCCGGTGTATTCTCCGGATTCAGGATTTCTTTTATCATGAAATCATACATGATTTTTATACCTTTCACTCCGGTACAAAAATCCAGAAATTCATTTTGATTTTCCTCTGTCCACTCATAAAATAAATTTTTTAATCTGCTTTTACTTTCAATCTCATTCAACACCTCCTCCCTTGTCCGAATCATTGGGAAATACTGTTGAAGTTTGTTTGTCATAGGCATATCCTCCTGAATAGATTATAAAATTTTCGTGTTCTCTCAAGTTGGAAATATGTTTCAGACATTTTTAGGTGTGAAACGGTCGAAACTTGATGCCTTTTGGCTTAGAAATACTTAAGAGTTTGTAGAAGTCACTCTTTGAAGTGAATTCAGAATAGCATATTGTTCATATGATTACAAGATTAATTTTCGTAAAAAAAGCGGCAGAATTATCTTCCGCCGCATAGCCCATATCACCATCTATATATTATCTCATCTTAAAACTTCTCCATCTCCCCAATGATCGTTCTGTAAAATTCTTCTTCCGTGCCCTCTTTTCTCACATCATTCATCACATATCCGTCTTTCAGAAATATCACTCTCTTACACCGGCTTGCCATCTGTGGATCATGCGTTACCATCAGAAGGGTCTTCCCTAACTCCTCATTGATTTTCCGGAATTCCTCCGCAACAACTTTTCCGGATTTTGAGTCGAGGTTTCCCGTCGGCTCATCTGCAAATATGATACTCGGATCATTGATCAGCGCCCTGCAGATTGCCACTCTCTGCCGCTCACCGCCGGACAGTTCATAAGGATTCTTTTCCTGAAGATGTTCAATCCCAAACTGCTTTTCCAATGTTTCCGCTTTCTCTTCACATTCTTTCTGTTCCTTTTTATCCAGCAATACCGGAAGCATGATATTTTCTTTTACCGAAAGGCTGTCCATCAGATTAAAATCCTGGAATACAAATCCGATCTTTCTACGTCTGATATCCGTAAGTTCTTCTTTCCACAGCTCATTCGTATTCACACCGTCAAAGATCACATCTCCGTCCGTCTGCTGATCCATAAATCCCAGGATCTTCAGAAGTGTTGTCTTTCCACAGCCGGATTTTCCCATAATTCCGACGTACTCTCCCTGTTCTACATCAAAGTTAATGCCTTTCAGTACCGAAATCGCATCCGCATCATCAATCTCCCCACCGGCTTTTGGAAATTTCTTGATCAGGTTATTTACCTTTAATATTTCTTTCATGCTTTCCTTCTACCTTTCTTATTGTATACTGCTCAATCACCTTTACACCGATGCCCTGCACTACAAGATATATAACTGCAAAGATCAACAGATATCGCAGATAATGTACACAGTCAGCCTTCGTATATTCCCGCATGTTCCATATCTCCCCGGTTAACACCGGCACCATAACAACCGCAACTACTGCCGGGATCCAGAAAAAGATTCCCGTCTCTGTCCGGATCAGCTTTTCTCTTTCTTTCGAGCTCATTCCAATACAGGTTAAGAAATGATTCCGCTTCTTCTTGTCCGTCATCTCAGATTCATATTTCAAGTAAATGACCAGAACGCTTCCCAGCAGAAATGCTCCCATGATAAATATATCTACTACCGTTGTCATAAAGCGTTCGCTTTCAATCTGTTCCATCGTTGTACGTTTGGAATAGCAGGATAATACATCCTTGTCAAATCTTTCATCCTCTTTATGTACCTTCCGAAAAGCCTGGAGCTCTTTTTCTATCTTCTGATAATCTGCATTTTTCACATTCAAAAGGACAAGCTTTGTCGGCCAGTGATGAATCGTCACTCCTTCTTCTGCTTCACCCTCCTCAACCGGATCTCCGGTGATCCAATTATATTTCTTCCAGTCGTCCTGAACCTTTTCAAAATATTCATCCGAAAATACAACCAGATTCTCCTCACTTCCCTGCCGGAATGCACCTGTCAGGATATCCGTCTTTTCACCCTTTACGGTTCGTGTTGGATAGATCTTTTCCCGATCAAGAAATCCATAAGATTCTATCGGCTGTCCGATGTGCAGGTACGGCTCTTTTCTCGAATTCAGGTAATCCAGTGGATGTGCCTTCGTACTCTTATCCTGTTGGTAAATAATATAGATTTCCTTTCCGTCAGCAGATAGATTCATTTTTTCACTTTTCTTTCCAAGTGCCTTATTCAGTTCTTTATACGTCGTCTCCGAGATGCCTATATGCTGTCCCTGCGGCATGATCACTGCTCTGGCATCATCCAACTTTTCCGAATTATCCACATTCGTCACGCGTACCATCGGATACTCCTGGAATTTCACGTCATATTTTTCCTGCAGCTGTTTCCAAAATGTCTCATCCGCTTCCGTTGCCATACATACAAAATCATACGGGAACAGTCCTTCCGGCTTTTGCGCGATCTTCGCTGAGATCATATCTTTTCCAAATAAGAACAATATCAGTACCGGTATAAGACTGATCACGTACACATAACGGAATGTACTCTTGAAACGGTAATAAAACGAATTATATGGGATCAACTTTGCATAATAACTCTTTTTATGCTTCCGCACTTTCAGGAACAATCCAAATCCAAACTTTTCCGCCAGATAAATGCCCAGGAAGATAAATAAAAGTATCCGTAACCCTTCGGCATTCTTCCGCATTCCGAAATTCACGATTCCAAATACCACAATGACCAGGCCAATTGTAAGCCACAAGCCGATCCGTTTTTCCGGCATCTTCTCCTTTTCCACATCGCCCAGCTGCATTTTTTTTAGTTCCCTGTACAGGAAGAAATCCCGCAGGATCATCAGTCCAATCCCGGATATTCCGATCAGGATAAGACTTGCAATCAAATATGTGAATCCTGTAATCTTCGCCGGCTGTGCTCCCACTCCAGATCTTGCCATGAAGATTCTGCGGATGATACACAGGATCACACTTCCGATGCAGGCTCCCCCGATCAGCATTCCCAGAATTCCAGCCACAATCTCTGCCCCAAGCACTTCATAAAGTGTAGACTTCCGCATTCCCAGAATAGAAAATATACTGTAATTTCTCATCCGTTTTCTGAAATATGACAACAGATTCGTGATCATCAGCATCAGCGATGCGATCAGACTCACGATCAGGAATTCCAGCAGAATTGCCGTGATTCCATGCCCCGTCAGTATATTTCCTTCTTTATTGAATGGTGCCAGCATCTGTGCCATTCCGACTCCGGAAAATATCAGCGTCGCCGGAAGCAGGTTCATACTTACGTAAACAATAAAATCTCTTTTTGAACTTTTAAAATTCTTCCACAGGACCGTATAGAATCCTTTCGGATACTTCCCCGAAAATTCCAGATGCTTTTCCTTTTCTTCTTTGTAATTTTTCTCTCTGGCTTTAACTTCTTCCTGTATCTTTTTCTCTTCCTGCCACGAATCAATCAGCTTCGCACCGATCAAATTGATCACCAGAAGCACTACCAGTAAAAATGGATACACCTGTGACAGCGGATCTGAAAATACTGCCCCATCTGCCCCAAGAAATGATATCATACATCCTGCGATCAGTGACATGATATCCAGAAGCAGTTTATGGTGATTGCTTAAAGCCAGTATCAGATTCACAATTCCTATCACCTGGATTACCAGTACCATTACCAGTTCACAGATGAACAGCATCAGTATCTGAACCATCATCTGTTCATCTGCACCGTCCAGTACTCCCAAAGGCTTCAGACTTTTCTTTATGTAACTCATCCCATCGCCCGAAGCAGCCAATTTTATCAGATATCCCGGTACATTGCATTTCCATGTCCCCATGTTCATCCACGGAAATAATAGCACTGCCTGGATGATCACCTGCATGATCAGCGTGAATATCTTCATTCGCTTTTCCGTCTTATTCATAACTTTTGCCTCTCATTTTTCATACACGCTTATTATCCGAGATCTAACGTCTCTCTCTTTATACGCTTACTATCCAAGATCTAACGTCTCTCTCTTTATACCTGCGCCACCACCGGCTTAAATCCCTCCATTCCTACAACCATCACCGGTGCTCCTGCCGGGATCTCCGTTCCTTTCTCAGATCCCTGTACTCTTACTTTCATATGATGTCCACACAGATATCCTTTTCCCTTCCAGTTGATTCTGGTATCTGCCGTTCCAATCTCCCATAAAAGTCTGGTCTCTCTTCTGCTCTGCAAAAGATTCATAAATCCTCTCAGTACCATATTCAGCAGACATGCTATCAATACACAGCAGAGGATTCCTGCATATCCCTTCACCGGGAAACTCGGAACAAAACATAATGCCGAGATAAAAAGTACCAGCCCGCTGTTTGCAACGTAACATCCCTGCCCCCAGTCTCTTCCGACTGCATAGAATAAAGCTTTGCCCGTGTATTTCTCCCAAAAGCTCAATCCGATTCCATAGACAGCTAATCCGATTCCGATATTCCGGTGTATAACTGCCGGGATTTTATTCAGGCCAAGCGCCTCATTCCACAACCATAAAAATGCGTTCGGATCTCTTGCGATAAGATAAGAAATGCACACACATACAATCGGTATACATCCCAGTGCCAGCATCCACAGAAACATATTGGAATCAAACACTTTATGATAGATCTTATCCATTGCTTCACCTGCTTCCTGCGGATTGCCCATCTGGCGGACTGCTTCTTCCTCTGCTTCAACTTCCGTCATCCCTGATTCCATTAATGCGGCTTTGCAGTCTTCTATATGCGCTTCATATTCATTTACAATCTCTTTTCTTACAGACGAATCGGTAATCTTCTTCCCAAGTTCTTTCAGATATTCTCTTTCCTTCATATCTAACACCGTCCTTTTCTGCCACCTTCACTGCCTTACCTGTGCTATACGGAATACTGGATCATGCTCGTAACTGCATTGGCATAAGCATTCCATTCTTCGATCATTTTCTCCAGATATTTCTTCCCGTTAGGTGTGATCCGGTAATACTTTCTGAGTTTCCCGTTCGCCTCCTGGTTATAACTTTCCAAATATCCGGACTGTACCATGCTGTGAAGCAGCGGATACAATGTTCCTACCTTTAATTCGAATACATTGTCCGATCTCTTTGAGAGTGTATCGATCATTTCATATCCGTACATATCCTTTTCTGAGATCAATTTGAGAATTAACATTGCGGTATTTCCTGAGACCATATTTTTGTTTACTTTCATAGTGATTGCTCCTTTCTTATATTTGCTTTCATTATATATCGATTTTCGATAGTTGAGTGTAAAAAAATTTGCTTTCTTCTTGGTTCTATTATATATCGCATCTCGATATATGTCAATATGCAAGAATAAAAAGAACTAGAAATGCAAACCTGCATTCCCAGTCCCTTTACCTTCTTCTTTCCTACAACAGCTCCGCAAACAATCGCAGGAACAACTGTCCCAGCCGCAGAGTCGCGCTTCGGCCGGACTTATACTTCTCCGTCACTTCCCTGCACTGTTCCAATGTCTGCTCCATATCCCGCCGGATATCCAGCACCGCATCACAATCTGCCATAAAACACCCATTTTCAAAATGATGATAAAGGCTCCGGTAATCCAGATTGATCGTGCCGCAAGTCGCCATGCAATCATCTGCCACGCTCATCTTCGCATGACAGAACCCCGGTGTCCACTCATAGATCCTTACACCATCCTGTACCAGATTGTGATAGAACGATCTGGTGATACTGTAGATCAGCTTCTTATCCGGGATTCCCGGTGTGATGATCCGCACATCTACGCCACGCCTGGCCGCCAGCGAAAGTGCATGTGTCATCTCATCCGTGATGATCAGATAAGGAGTCATGAACCAGCAGTATCTGTCCGCTTTGTTGACGATACTGATATAGACATCCTCTCCAACCTGGATTCCGTCTAACGGGCAGTCCGCATACGGCTGGATATATCCCGTCTGCTTTGCCTGATACGGATGCTGTACCAGATATTTTTTCTGTGCCTCTATATCCAGAACATCCACATCGGCCGAAGTCTTCCCGGACGCTTCCCACATTTCCAAAAATGCTGCCGTAAGCGAAGCCACCGCATCTCCTTCCAGCCGGATTCCCGTATCCTTCCATTCCCCGTATGGATGTGTATAGTTAAAATACTCATTTGCCAGGTTATAACCGCCTGTGTACCCAACCTTTCCGTCAATAACCGTAATCTTTCTGTGGTCACGGTTATTCAGGAACATATTAAGCCCCGGAAGCAGCGGATTGAATACCCGGCAGGCAATTCCTTTCGCTTCCAGTTTTCTCGCAAAGCTCAGATTTACGAATCCGATCGAGCCCATGTCATCATAGAACACCCGGACCTCTACTCCTGCTTTCACCCGTTCTTCCAGCACCGTCTGTATCCTGCTCCATGCATATTCATCCTCAATTGCATGATACTCCATGAAAATGAATTGCTCCGCCTTTGCAAGATCCGTAAGCTGCGCCTCCAGTCCTTTGACCGCTTCGTCAAAATAAATCACATCCGTATTCTGATACACCGGATAACACGCATTTCTTTCTATATAATTAGAAACATTTCCCGCCTTCGGATCTGACACATTCAGACGTTCCAGCACTTCCTTATTTTCCGGCAAAAGTGGCAGAAGCTTCTCATCAATCCTTTTGTAACGCATCCGCATCTTCCGGGTTCCACCGTTCATACCGATCATAAAATAAAGTGCTACTCCAAGGATCGGAAATGTCAGGATCAGGATGATCCACGGTGTCTTCATCGAGGAAGTCTCATTTCTTCCATATATTTTCAGAACCAGTATGACGGCAAATATTCTGGTCAGATTGTCTATGAATACCGCGTATTCATTCAGTCCCTTAAATATCCCAATCAGGAACACTACTTCCAGTAATATCGAAAGCACTGTGAACGCCAGCCGCTTCACACCATTCTGTGTCTTTTTCTTTCCTTCCAGTGTATGACTGCTCATCTTCTCACTCTTTTCTTCTATCGTAAATTATGATTATACTAACACGAACATGTTCCCGTCACAAGCTTTATCCGGTATTTTGTAAATTACCGTCCGGAAATGATTGACATAATTCTTCTATGTATTATAATGTTAGTCATTACTAATCATCGTTAGTTTGTATTGAACCGGAGGAATTATGCCACTGAATCTAGCCGTCATCGGCATCGACTATATTGTACAAAAAACTTGCGGAAATGAAGCAGAACGCCACCACTTAGAATCGCTTGGTTTTGTTGAAGGTGCATCTGTCTGCATCCTGTCCGCATTTTTCGGCTATTACGTTGTTCGCATCAAAGACAGCAAGATCGGAATCGGAAAAGATCTTGCCAAGATGATCATCGTCCAGGCCGAATAGTTATTTATGAGGAGATTTACATGAAAAAGAAAAAAAACATATTACATCTTTGCGAAGCCACCTTTTTGCTTCTTCTGCTGATACTTATATCCACACTATACCTTTTAAAATACTTACAGGCTCCCGGAGGCTCCTATTCCCCTATGCTTCACCTGATTCAGCTGACTCTGCTGCTTGTGGTATTGACACTTGCCCTGACACTGATCCAGCGTGAACTACTTTCCAGATTACTGGTCAATGCCTTCCTGGATATTACAGGAATTCATAATAAAACATCTCTTGAAAATAAAATCACTGAACTCGGAGAACTTCCAAGCACCTTTGGAATCGGTGTTATGATGTTCGATCTGAACAATCTGAAACACGTCAACGACACATACGGACACGAAAAAGGTGATGAATTCATCCAGACATTTGCCTACTGCCTGACAAGGATACTGGATTCTAACAGTTTCCTTGCCCGATACGGTGGAGACGAATTCATTATCATCCAGACCGATACTGATTCCGAGCATCTGAAGCAGATGCAGCACCGGCTGGCAAATCTGGTTCATGATTATAATAATCAGACCACACTCACGCTTAGCTATGCAACCGGCTATGAAATCAGTCAGCAGAATCACTATTTTATGATGGAAGATCTGATCAATGCCGCCGATAAAAAAATGTATCAGGACAAAACACGAAAAAAACTGGCAGCTATCAAGCAGAATTCTTCCACGATCCCACCGACAAATGCTGTTATTCCAACCGGCTCTTCCGAATTCGTTACAGAAAAGATTCATCAGCTTCAGCAAGGTGCAACCGGCAGCCATACCATTGCCGTTATTTCCACCGATGTAGAAAATTTTCATTACATCAATGACAAATACGGATATTCCCTTGGAGACGAAATTCTGAATATTGTCTATGAAGAGCTGGCAGGAGCTTCCTTTACTGTCTTTACCACCCGCTTTTTCTCCGATGTATTTGTCAGCATTGCGGATATCACAGACCTTACCAACGAAGCGCTTCTGTCCCAGATCTCAAAGCTTGATCAGCAGATCAACCAGCGCATACGCAATACCTACCACGTTAATTTCTTTCGTACGAACTCCGGGATCTGTTTTATCCAAGACGCAAATACTTCTCCGGAAACCGTACTTTCCTGTGCAAATGTGGCAAGACGGCTTTCCAAAAAAACGCTCCTGCCCTGCTGTATCTATTCAGAGGAAATCGACCGACAGGAAAAAATGCAGGCAGAAATTCTCCATTCCTTTCATCTGGCCCTGAAAAATGAAGAATTTCAGATCTATTTCCAACCCAAAGTATCTCCTGCCAACGGAAAGATCTCCAGTGCGGAAATACTGGTCCGCTGGCTCCGCAATGGAGAAATACTCTGGTCCCCGGCTGTGTATATCCCACTTTTTGAACAGAATGGTTTTGTCATCAGCCTGGACTATTATGTTTATGAAAAAGCCTTCCAGTGGCTTCAGAAATTTTCCGGCCAGCTTCCGGCAGATTTCCGCATTTCCCTGAATGTTTCTCCACAGCATTTTGAAGAACCTGAAATCTTTGTCAAAAAGATCCGCGAACTGATCCTCACCTATCAGGTAGACACTTTTCGTCTCACCTTTGAGATCACGGAATCCACCTATGTAAATAATACCGAAGCTGTCAACCGTGTGATCCGTGGCCTGAAGAAGCATAACATCCAGATTTCCATGGATGATTTCGGTTCCGGGTATTCTTCCCTGAATGCCTTAAAGGATCTACTATTTAATGAAGTAAAGATCGACCGGAAATTCCTTGGTGATTCCCTTACGGAAAATGCAAAGATCGTTCTTCAGGAAGTCTTCCACATGCTGAAACGTATGGGAAAATCTATTGTATGTGAAGGTGTGGAAACAGAAGATATTGCCGAATTTCTGAAAGAAGAAGGCTGTGATGAGATCCAGGGATTTTTGTATTACCGTCCTATGTGTGAGGAAGATTTTGAAAAACTGCTCCATACGCCGACGGCATGATCTTGCACTCCCACACAAACTCTCGTAAAAAACTCCCGGACAGCCAAACATCCGGGAGTTTTTCTTATATTGCTTATATTATCAGCCGTCTTTTCCCGGCAACGATGTCGGAAATGCTGTTCCAATTGCCGTACCGAGCTTGTTTCCAGGAGATACAAATCTTATCTATTTCTCCTGCACATTGATGATAACCTTCATGGTTGTCTCACGGTTCTCATCAATATACTGATAAGCCTTCAGATAATCTGCGAACTTAAATGTCTTTGAGATCAGCGGCTTTAAATGAACCTTTCCCGCATTTACAAGATCAATGGCATCTACATAATCATCATGACGGTACATCATAGTACTCTTGATATCCAGCTCGTGGTCATTGGCAACAGCAAGGTCAACGGTTGCCATATCCGCAAATACCGCTACCAGTACGATCACGCTGCCTTTTCTCGCATACTGGATGGCCTGTCCCATGGTGATGTTATTTCCGGCACAGTCATAGATCACATCTGCCTTATCCGGACCAAACGCCTCTACCAGTGCCTCTCCGAAATTTTTCTCCTTTGTGTTTACACAGATATCAATGCCGCACTCTTTTGCTTTTGCAAGACGAAGGTCACTGACATCCGTGATCATAACCCTGGCTGCCCCCATTCCTTTGGCTGTCTGCGCAACAAGGTTTCCGATGGGACCTGCACCGATCACTGTGATGTTCATCCCTTTTACATCGCCCATCTGCTTCACTGCATGGACTGCAACTGCCAGCGGCTCGATCATTGCACCTTCCTCGTAAGACATCTCCTCCGGGATCGGTGTTACCTTAGATGCATCTACTGCAAAGAATTCAGAAGCTGTTCCTGTTGTCTGGAAGCCCATAACCTTCAGTTCCTCGCAGAGATTATATTTTCCATGGCGGCATGGATAGCAATGTCCGCAGTATACCTGAGGCTCGATGGTTACTTTCTGGCCAACCTTAAAACCTGTCACATTCTTTCCAAGTCCCGTGATCTCACCGGATACTTCGTGTCCCTGTGTTACCGGATATTTTGTAAAAGGATGCTTACCGTGATATACGTGGATATCTGATCCGCAGATACCAATGTTCATGATCTTAACCAGAACCTGGTCATCTTTTACCTCCGGAACCGGTACCTCTCTGAAAATAATCTCTCCTGGATTTGTCATTACCTGCTGAAGCATCTTATTCTCCTCCTCTAATTTCTTTCTATTGTATATCATCTTTTATTAATTATTTTATTAAAGTAATTACATTATTATTCTTTTCTCCTGATCTGTCAAGATAGTTTTCTATGATTCTGCTTATTGAACAAGTTTGCAGCTTTGTTTTTATGCACATTCCATAATTATCGGTAAACGGAATAGTCAAGCGAATATTCGCAATCCGCTTCGCTACTTGCTCATGACCGAATAACTCCTTCGCGGTTTATCGGTTAAAAAACAAAGCCTGCGGATTCAGCATTTCTGTAATCATATGCTGAATCCACAGGCTCCTTATACGCTTTAATAAATAGTTTTATAGAAGTATGATATTCCTTTCCGGCAGGTTTGTAAAGGCTTTTATCAATACCAGCGTGTCATCGGCAGATCATTATTCACACCCTTGGTCATAAGAATCTGGTGAAGATCGATAATTCCGTTGTGGAAGGTTGCCGCACATGCTGACAGGTACAGATCCCACATACGCAGGAACTCTTCGTCAAACATAGTCTTTTCTTTTTCAATATTGTCCCGGAAATTCTTCTCCCAGTGAAGCAATGTCTTATTGTAATGCAGACGGAGATTTTCGATATCCAGGGTATGGAAATTGTCCTCTGCCATATGGTTCAGGATCTCACGTAAGCTCGGAACAGTTCCGCCCGGGAAAATGTATTTCTTGACCCACGGATCACCCGGATGCTCCTTCAGAGCACTGATAAAGTGAAGCAGAAACAGTCCGCCCGGCTTCAGAACCTTTTCCACACAATCAAGAAACAGCTGATAATTATCACGTCCAACATGCTCCAGCATACCGACACTGACAACACGGTCAAACTGATACTCCTTCTTCGGCAGATCACGGTAATCCATCAGCTCTACCGTAAGATAATCTTCCAGACCCTGATCCTTGATCCGTCTCTGAAATTCTGCATACTGTTCATGACTTAAGGTGATACCGGTACCATGAACCTTATATTTCTTAGCTGCCTCGATCAGCAGAAAGCCCCAGCCGCAGCCGATATCCAAAAGACTCATACCCTCTTCCAGATGTAATTTTTTAAGAATATAATCAACTTTATTTACCTGTGCCTGATACAACGTATCATCCTCATGGATAAAATACCCACAGGAATAACTCATAGTCTCATCCAGCCAAAGTTTATAAAAGTCATTTCCAATATCATAATGGCTGGTCACTTCCTTTTCCTGGTTCTTCTTTGATGTTGAACTGAACATGATCTTTTTCAGAGCAGATTCATTGGTAGAAAATTTCCCCATCTGACCCAGAAAATGGTCCAGCGCTTCATAAAGATTTCCCTCGATATCCAGATCCCCACGCATATACGCCTCACCCAGTGCAAGGGATGTGCTCTTTATCAGATCCGCCAGAGGAATCGCTTTCTTAAAATTCACCGTAAATGTAGGTTCACCCTCTCCGATGTGATACTCGGAATTCTTGAACTTTACCAGAAATGGATAATCTGTAAAGCGTTCAAGGAACTGTACCATTGCTTTCTCTTCCGTCTTCTCCTGTAATGTCTCAAACATAATAGTCTACCTCCTTTAACACAGCACTATGATACACCCGGAGGAAGGCTTTATGTCAAGGTGCGATTTTCACAAAATATTCCCAAAAAAGCGGCCTAATTTCAGACCGCTTAAAAATTTATTCTATCATTCCTTTTTCTTTCAGAAATTCCACAGCTGTTTCTTTCGGAGTTTTTCCCTCTACATCTACCTGGTAATTCATATCCATCATCTCTTCTGTGGTGATAGCTCCTTCCATCATATCCATAACTTCCTGAAGCTGCGGATATTTTTTCAGGGTTTCATTCCTGGTAATGGACACAGCCTGATACGGCGGAAAAAACTCGATATCATCTTCCAGTTTCACAAGATCCATCTTTTTCAGTATGGCATCGGTCTCAAAAGCATCGATCACATCCACTTTTCCAGATGTGAGTGCCTGATAACGGATATTTCCTTCCAGACCATTCACTTCTTTAAAGGATACCTGAAATTCTTTTTTTAGCTTGGGCAGAAGATCCTCACGCTGGGTAAATGCTGTTGTGCAGCCCAGTTTCAGGCTGCCCGCCTGAGCCAGAAGTTCGGAAAGCTTTGTGAGATGACACTGCGCTGCTGTCTCCGGAGTGACTGCAAACACATAGGTATTACTGAATCCCAGAGAATCGGATACCTGCATGCTGTAGTTTTCTTCCATGCCTGTTTTTACTCTGTCATAGACTTCCTTCG
>OLNV01000643.1_pt1 | contig 26554 bp, 21 predicted proteins | sample 1672891 | NCBI WGS metagenome assembly OLNV01 (sample SAMEA3136734, study PRJEB25190) | human gut metagenome | biome: human gut; feature: human-associated habitat; material: faeces | place: Austria | collected 2013 | reverse complement strand
GTGGCATGAGGTCCCCCGGACCTCACTCGCCCCATCTTCCGCAAGGCTACGGTCGTTGCGTAGCAGGCGCCCATGGGTCCAAGGTCTCCGCTTCGGTCGGCGCAGAGCAGACATCCTCCAGATGTCTTGCGGTCTCCGCTTTACTTCTGTCGTTGCAGAACAGACGTCCCCCGGACGTCTTGCAACCCATCTTCCACAAGGCTCTGGTCGTTGCGGGGCAGGCTCTCTATAATGATAAGACAGGAAAGGTAGGATTTTTATGATTAGATTTAATAACGATTATAACCGCGGTGCATTTGATTGCATTTTGAAGGCACTGGCGGATACAAATACAACCAGCTATCCGGGATATGGTGAGGATGAGTGGTGCGATAAGGCTGAGCAGATTATTAAGGGGCTTATTGGCAGAGATGATTCCATGATTAAATTTATTCCGGGTGCGACACAGGCCAATTATGTTGTGGTTGCGGCGGCGCTTTCACCGGTGCAGAGCGTGATTGCAGCGGATACGGGACATATCAATTGCCACGAGGCAGCTTCTATTGAGAATACAGGTCATAAGATTCTTGCGCTTCCTAACACGGATGGTAAAATCAGTGCTGCGCAGATTGAGGCGTGTGCTGCAGAGTATTATGACAATGCAAAGCCTGAGTATCTGACAGAGCCAAAGATGGTTTATATTTCATTTCCGACTGAGCAGGGTACTCTTTACACGAAAAGAGAGCTTTGCGATATCAGTGCTGTCTGCAAGAAATACGGCATGTACCTGTTTGTTGATGGTGCGAGAATGGGGTATGGACTGGGCTCAGATAAAAATGACCTTACACTTTGTGATTTTGCCATGCTTTCGGATGTTTTTTATATCGGTGGCACAAAGTGTGGTGCGCTCTTTGGCGAAGCGCTGGTTATAAATGCTGAGGATATCAAGTATCGTTTTAAGGCTTATATGAAGCAAAACGGTGCAGTGCTTGCAAAGGGCTGGCTGATGGGCTTACAGTTTGCCACTATGCTTGAGAATGGCGATTATTTTGAAAAGACAAAGCGTGCTGATGAGCTTGCTATGCAGATTAAAGCAGCATTTGAACAGAAAAGGGTACCGTTTTGGGTTGAGAGCTTTACAAATCAGCAGTTTGTGATTTTATCGGATGAGCAGAAGAAGACACTTGCCGAGAAGTACTATTTTGAAGAGATGGAAAGAGAAAAAGAGGGCACTGTAGTGCGATTCTGTACCAGCTGGGCCACAAAACAGGAGGAGGTTGATGCACTGGTTTTAGATATATCAAAGCTGGTGTAGTAACAGATTTATAGTTTTTCATACATTTCGTATAGTTTTTTAAATTTATGCTTGCATTCTTCTAAACTTTTTGGTAGAATAATGCTTGTTCGCAGGAGTGGCGGAATTGGCAGACGCGCAGGCTTCAGGTGCCTGTGGTAGCAATATCGTGTGGGTTCAAGTCCCATCTCCTGCATTAACAGGGAAGTCGGTGAACGGCTTCCTATTTTATTTTGTGCAGATAATTTTGAAAGCCTATTGGCTATTAATGGTCTGTAACCGTTGCCTGCTACACTGAGGGGTACAGCTGTCACAGGAATTTGATTATTATATTGGAGATGGGATTGCAGCGTGAAGAGATTGAATCTATCTTATATTAATGTAATATGTGTGTTTGTTTTGTCCTTTGCTGTTATGGAGTATGTAAATCTTTTGATTGGCAGAGTGGGCGGATTTCCGGTGCTTGCAGGGGTGCTTGTGTCATATTCCGTTATGAGATATGGCAGCTTTGCAAGGAAAAATATGGCATGCTACATGGGCATCTATATACTGACATGGTTTATCGGTACGGTAGTGTTATTCATTGCAAAATACTCAGGCTGGGGCAATATCAAAAAGCTTGGTCCGGCGCAGTATTTCAAGGCACTGTACGGCTCAACCCTGTCAGAGATATGGGGGTATTTTTTTGCAATTGTGCTCATGCTGACAGTGATTGTTTCACTTTTTCCGCTTACCGTGATAAAAAGCAGGAAAATATATGCACGGTATGTGTTGGGAAATACGCTTTTTTGGACGATAATATTCATACCGCTTAGGTTTATAGACAAGAAATTTGTCAATCACAAGGTGATGTGGCAGGCCGGCTGTATGATGGCCTTTGCTGTGCTTTTGCTTGTGCTGGAGCTTTTCGTTGTATACAGACTGGTGAAATACAGGTATTGCGATGAACATGCAGACAGGAAAGTGCGCATTCACAGACGCAGGGTTCGAAGGAAAACATTAAAAGCTGTAATAGTCATTGTGCCGGTCGTTGTCATTGCAATTATTGTTGTTTACACATATTTCATGTCGCCTTCAAACGAGCCAGCTGAGTATGAAAAGGTCGCAAGCTGTATCACAAATGATGACAGGCTTGGGCCTATGGTTTATGACAGTCAGGTGTATATTCCGATAACCATAGAGCTTGACTATGCAGGGACTGGCAGTCCGCTTGGCTATATTGTATACAAGGATCAGGACTATAGCAGCAGGTACTATGAGGTTGCAGCATCAAACCTCTTATATATGAATAAGAACGGTGACGATACATATTTACAGATGGCGGGCAACGCATCAAATTCATACAAGAAGCTGTCTGTAGTTGAAAAAAGCAATTCATGGAAGGACTGCAGTGTTTTTCTTATGTGGGATGAGGAGTGGCAGTCAGAGTCGCGCTACAGCAAGGATGTCACAGGCTATACGGAGTGCGATGAGGATTTCATAAAAAGTCTTGAGGATACCTTTGGTGCAGTGAAAATAAATCCGGCAGACTTCAAGGACTATGATGCCTATTTTACAATAGAGGGCTACAAATCCATGAAGGATGCCATAGAGAGTGACAGTCATGTGGGCACCTGGGTGGGCTGCATACTGGCAAAAGACGATAAATTTTACTATGGCAGCTACGATAATGAAATCACAGGCGGACAGCTTCAGATGCTGCGCCATGTGCTTGGCGGTAATTGATATAGCATTTAATTTTTGCCGAAAGAAAATTAAAGTAAAAAGAAATAAAAAAAGGATTTTTAAAAATCACGTCGAATAATAACTAGTGTAGAGCATAATTAGTGGAATGTAACGCTATTTGTTACATGTGTGTGTGAATAGCAGCAGAACATAACGACTGTGACAGCGAGGAGGCAGATAAATGACTATTCGCGAGCAGATAGAAAAACGTGAGCAGGAAATACTTAGTCCGTTCGCATGCCTGAGCACCAACTCAAGAGGCAGGGACTATGATGAGCCGCAGTGCGATATCAGGCCTGTTTTTCAGCGGGACAGGGACCGGATACTGCATAGCAAGGCATTCAGGCGTCTGAAAAATAAGACACAGGTGTTTCTTACGCCAAAGGGCGACCATTACCGCACACGTATGTCGCATACGCTTGAGGTGTCGCAGAATGCCAGGACAATAGCCAAGGCACTGAGACTGAATGAGGATCTGGTGGAGGCTATAGCGCTGGGACACGACCTGGGGCATACACCGTTTGGACATGCGGGTGAGCGCATCCTCAATGAGATATACGAGGGTGGCTTTAAGCATAATGAGCAGAGTGTGCGCATAGTGGAGAAGCTCGAAAAGGACGGAGCAGGACTCAATCTGACATGGGAGGTCAGAGATGGTATGCTAAATCACCAGACCTCGCTCATGCCACACACCTTAGAGGGCAAAATAGTCAGGCTTTCAGACAAGATAGCCTACATAAATTCAGACTTTGATGATGCAATCCGCGCACAGCTTCTGTGCGAGGATGATATACCGCTTGAGATAAGAAACACGCTTGGACACAGCACCAAGGCCAGGCTCAATCATATGGTGCACAATATCATCACAAACAGCATGGGAAAGGACGATATATGCATGTCAAAAGAGTCCGCGGAGGCAATGCAGGATTTGCGTAAATTCATGTTCGCAAACCTCTATAACAATCCAGTCGCAAAAAGCGAGGAAAAAAAGGCCAAGGCTATGCTCAAGCAGCTTTATTTCTATTATATGGAGCATATAGAGGAGCTGCCGCAGAAATACCTCGCCATGCTAGGGCAGGGTGATGACAAGGGGCGCATCATATGCGACTATATATCAGGCATGACAGACCAGTATGCCACCACGAAGTTCCACGAGTATTTTGTGCCGGTAGCCTGGGAAATAGATGGTTACTGATAATTCGTACAGACTCTTAGCAGCGTAGCGTTAGCCGGTTGTAAGAGCTAAGTGCCGCACTGCAGACGCGCTCACTGGGCGACAACAAAGAAGAACAGTAAGGGGATGATAAAATGCCGTACTACTCTGACGAGCTTATAGAGGAGGTACGTTCGCGAAATGACATAGTCGATGTTATAGGAAGCTACGTGCATCTTCAGAAAAAGGGAAGTACCTATTTTGGATTATGCCCATTCCATAACGAAAAGACAGGATCCTTTTCCGTCTCACCGAATAAGCAGATGTACTATTGCTTCGGCTGTGGAGCCGGAGGCAATGTATTTACATTTCTCATGCAGTATGAGAACTTTACCTTCCCTGAGGCCATGCAGGAGCTTGCAGACCGTGTGGGAATTGAGCTTCCCAAGCAGGAGATGACATCAGCACAAAGGAGAGAAGCAGACAGGCGCACACAGCTGCTTGAGATAAATAAAGAGGCTGCAAAGTATTTTTATATGCTGCTTCGTGGACCGAGAGGACAAAGGGCACATGAGTATTTCAAAAAGAGAGAGCTTTCTGATGAGACAATGCAGAAGTTCGGGCTTGGTTACTCGGACCAGTACAGTGATGATCTGTACAAGTATCTGCGCAGCAAGGGCTATGATGATGAGATACTTAAGGAGACAGGTCTTGTGACGATAGATGAGGTCAGAGGCGGGCACGATAAGTTCTGGAATCGTGCGATGTTTCCGATTATGGATGTGCACAACCGCGTCATAGGCTTTGGAGGCCGAGTGATGGGTGACGGAGAGCCAAAGTATTTAAACTCTCCGGAGACAAAGATATTTGATAAGAGCCGTAATCTTTACGGGCTTAATATAGCAAGGAGCACGAGGAAAAATCAGCTCCTTTTGTGTGAGGGCTACATGGATGTCATAGCACTGCATCAGGCGGGCTTTGACAATGCGGTGGCGTCGCTTGGCACGGCGCTCACGAGCGGACATGCCTCACTATTAAAGAGATACACCAATGAGGTGTATCTGACATATGACAGTGATGGCGCCGGGGTAAAGGCAGCGCTGCGTGCGATTCCGATACTCAAGGAGGTAGGCATCACAACAAAGGTCATTAACATGCGGCCGTACAAGGACCCGGATGAGTTTATCAAGGCGCTTGGCGCACAGGAGTATGAGGAGCGTATCAAAAAGGCTGAAAACAGCTTTATGTTTCAGATACGGATCATGCAGGCAGGCTATGATATGGACGATCCCGAGTCAAAAACCGCATTTTATAATGAAATCGCAAAGAAGCTGCTTGGGTTTACCGAGGAGCTTGAGCGGACAAACTATACGCAGGCAGTGTCCAGAGAGTACAGCATACCATACGACGACTTAAGAAAGCTCGTAAACAGTATGGCAATGAAGGGCGGTATCGTAAAGCCCCAGACAAAGCTTAAAAGTGGAATCAATGAGAAAAATAAAAAGGAGGATGGCATGAAGCAGTCGCAGAAGCTTCTCCTCACATGGCTCATAGAGGATAATTCACTTTTTGACAGGATAAAGGGGCGTATCAGTGCAGATGACTTTACCGAAGAGCTGTACCACAAGGTGGCTAAGGAGGTTTTTTCACAGTACGAGACCACGCATACAGTAAATCCGGCCAGGATAGTAAGCATGTTTACCGATGAGGACGAACAGCGCGAGGTGGCAGGGCTTTTCAATGCCACAATCCATCAGGTGGAGGGCAAAAATGACAAGGCAACCGCACTCAGGGAAACCGTTGTCCGTATCAAGCAAAACAGCATAGACTACCGCTCAAAGCATCTGGCACCTACAGATATGGAGGGCATGATGAGGATTATTGAGGATAAGCGTGCACTCGAAGAATTGCAAAAAATACCAGAATAAAGAGGAAAATAAAATGGCAAAGAAAAAGGAACAAAAAGACATGGCACAGGAGCAGGAGCAGAGACTGAATTTCCAGCAGAAGCTTATTGAGATTCTTGAGCTTGGAAAAAAGAAAAAGAATATGCTCGAATACCAGGAAATTGCAGATTTTTTCAAGGACTTAAATCTGGATCCGGAGAAGTTTGAGATGGTAATTGATTATCTCGAGCAAAACGGCATAGACGTGCTTAAAATCAGCAATGATGATGACGTGGATGATGATATCATACTCGATGATGAGGACGAGGTAGAGGTTGAAAAGATTGATCTCTCAGTACCGGAGGGAGTCAGCGTCGAGGATCCTGTCCGTATGTATCTTAAGGAAATAGGTAAGGTACCTCTTCTCTCAGCAGATGAGGAGATTGAGCTCGCCCAGAATATGGAGGACGGAGCGGTAGCAACCGAGAAGATTAATGTACTAAAGGGCCGCATTGATGGTGCATCGGAAGAGGAAAAGGCTGAGATAAAGGAAGAAATAAAGACACTGCAGAGGGATGTGGACAAGGGAGCAGATGCCAAAAAGCGTCTTGCAGAAGCAAACCTGCGTCTTGTTGTCAGCATCGCAAAGAGATATGTGGGAAGAGGAATGCTTTTCCTTGACCTGATTCAGGAGGGAAACTTAGGTCTTATCAAGGCAGTTGAGAAGTTCGACTACAAGAAGGGCTACAAATTCTCTACATATGCCACATGGTGGATTCGCCAGGCTATCACAAGAGCCATAGCTGATCAGGCCAGAACAATCCGTATTCCTGTGCATATGGTTGAGACAATCAACAAGCTCATCCGTGTGTCAAGACAGCTCCTTCAGGAGCTTGGCAGAGAGCCTTCACCGGAGGAAATTGCCAAGGAGATGAACATGCCGGTAGAGCGTGTGCGTGAGATACTCAAGATATCGCAGGAGCCTGTTTCACTTGAGACTCCAATCGGTGAGGAGGAGGATTCACATCTTGGTGATTTCATCAAGGATGATAATGTACCGGTTCCTGCTGATGCGGCAGCATTCACACTTCTTAAGGAGCAGCTTGAGGAGGTGCTTGGAACTCTTACAGAGAGAGAGCAGAAGGTACTCACACTCCGCTTTGGCTTAGAGGACGGCAGAGCCAGAACACTTGAAGAAGTAGGTAAGGAGTTCAACGTCACTCGTGAGCGTATCCGCCAGATTGAGGCAAAGGCGCTAAGAAAGCTTCGTCATCCAAGTAGAAGTAGAAAGCTTAAGGACTACTTAGAGTAAGATGATTAGGCTATCCAGAAGAATGAAGGCAGTGGCATCAATGGTCACGGCCGGCTACACGCTGTGTGATGTGGGAACCGACCATGGCTATGTGCCTATTGCCCTGGTGCAGGGTAATATAATACCGAAAGCAATTGCTGTTGATATAAATAAGGGACCGCTTGAGCGCGCCAATGAGCATATAAGGGCAAACGGTCTGACAGAGCAGATTACCACAAGGCTTTCCAATGGGCTTGAAGCGATACACGACGGAGAGGTTGACTCTATTGTCATAGCAGGAATGGGAGGAGAGCTTGTTATTCACATTTTAACCGCAGGGGAGACAGTGTGCAGGTCGGCAAAGGAGCTGATTCTGCAGCCACAGTCGGAAGTGAGCAAAGTCCGTGAATATGTAAGGAACACAGGCTATAAGATAGTTGATGAGGATATGATTTTGGAGGACGGAAAATACTATCCGATGTTCAGATGTGTGCCGTGTGCGGACAATTCCGCATGGGACAATATGGACGAGACGACGGTTACTGTATGCGATTTGTACGGACCGGTACTTATCAAAAACGGTAATCCGGTGCTTCGGAAGTTTCTTGTCAGGGAACACCACAAGCTGGCTGCCATCATGCAGCAGCTAAGGACACAGGAGATGAGTGATTCCATCATGGACAGAATCGAGCAGATAAACGAGATGATGGCATACAATGAGGCAGCATATTCGACTATGGGGGCAATAAGAAATGCAGGAATATAGTGTGAAGGTGACCTTGCCGGACGGACAGGTCATGGCAGTGACAGCATCGGAAAGTGATACTTTAGAAGCCGTAGCGGACAGATTCAAGGATTATTATGAGGATGACATAATCCTTGGAATTGTAAACGGCAGGCTTCGTGAACTGAATAAGAAAATAAAAAGTGACTGTGAGCTTAGCTTTGTGACGACAGCTGACAGGGATGGCAGGCGTACATACAGAAGAAGTGTTGTGCTGCTTTTGCAGAGGGCTATATACGATGTATATGGCAGCATGACACAGCTTCATGTGATGCATTCGCTCGGAGAAGGCTATTATTGTCAGCTTGAGAAAGCAGTGGAGTGTGCGGACAGCCAACAGGAAAAATATAATGAAGATACAGACCAAGGCAGCAGAGAAAACAGTGAGAAAAGCGTGACAGAGCATGATATCGACAGGATAGTCTGCAGCATGTACTCATTTGTGGAAAAAGACCTTCCAATTACCAAGCACAGTGCAAAAACACAGTATGCGGAGCAGTTTTTCAAGGAAAAAGGGCTGCATGATAAGGAGAGGCTATTGCACTACAGGAGAAGCTCCAGAGTCAATCTCTATGAGCTGGATGGTGTGGTGGATTATTTCTACGGATTTATGGCACCCTCGACAGGCATGCTCAAATACTTTGATATAGTGCCGTATGAGAGTGGCTTCGTGCTTCTTTTTCCGGGTGCCAACAGCAGGAGCGTTGAGCCGCTTGTGACATCAAATAAGCTGTTTCACACGCTGGATGATTCCAGGGAATGGAGCAAGATGCTTGGAATTGGCACGATAGGCTCGCTAAATGATGCGATTGCAGCAGGCAGGGGACAGGAAATCATGCTGCTTCAGGAGGCACTGATGGAGCAGAAGATAGGAAATCTTGCAGCGCAGATTGCTTCGGATGACAAAAAGAAATTTGTCATGATAGCAGGTCCTTCATCATCAGGCAAGACATCGTTTGCCAACAGACTGTCAATCCAGCTTATCGCAAAGGGCAGAAAGCCACATCCGTTAAGTCTGGATGACTACTATGTGGACAGGGAGCTTTGCCCGAAGCATCCGGACGGAAGCTTTGATTTTGAGTGCCTTGAATCTATTGATGTAAAGCTGTTCAATGAGGATATGAACAGGCTTCTTAAAGGAGAGGCTGTTGATATGCCTTCCTTCAATTTCAAGACAGGAAAGAGAGAGTACCGCGGAAGAAAGCTGACGCTGGGAGCTGATGATATACTTGTCATAGAAGGAATCCACGGCCTAAATGACAGGCTTTCACAGCTTATCCCGCCTGAGCACAAGTTCAAAATCTATATCTCAGCGCTTACACAGCTCAATATTGACGAGCACAATCCTCTTTCCACCACAGATGAAAGACTTATACGCCGGATTGTGCGTGATGCGCGTACACGAGGTACCAATGCCATGGAGACTATCGCTATGTGGCCGTCTGTCAGAAAGGGTGAAAGGGAGAATATCTTTCCTTTCCAGGAACAGGCGGATGTGATGTTCAACTCTGCACTTGTGTATGAGCTTGCGGTACTCAAGGTGTATGCGGAGCCGTTGCTTTTTGGCATAGAAAGAGACTGCCCGGAGTATCTCGAGGCAAAGAGGCTGCTTAAGCTCTTAGACTACTTTCTTCCGATGCCGGCTGACGGCATACCAAACAATTCACTGCTTCGTGAGTTTGTAGGAGGAAGCTGCTTTAATGTTTAAAACTAAAAAATCCCGCATTCCGGCTGTGTATAGAATACTGCTTGTGGCAATTGCAGTCATGGCTATTGGCGGTATTGCCGTAAATTGTTATGTGGGAAATTATTATCGTGCAGATTCAATTGCGGAGGCTGCAATCGATTCAGACAGAGAGGTTTCTGTTACCATAGAAAAGAAGGACAAGCGTATACAGGCCACCCAGTACGACTTAAGGCATAAGAATTATACGATAACCTTTGCACCGCAGGATAAGGAAAAAGCCACAAAGGCATTGATTTTTTATCCGGGAGGCAGGGTGCAGTATACGGCGTATGCGCCGCTGATGCATGAGCTTGCAAAGAATAATTTCGTGTGCATACTTGTACATATGCCGGGCAACCTCGCAGTATTGGACCAGAATGCAGCAGACGGTATCATTGAAAAATACAAGGAAATATACCCATCCATACAGGAATGGTACATGGGAGGCCACTCTTTAGGCGGAGCCATGGCTGCAGAATATGTGTCAAAGCATGTAGATGAGTTTGACGGACTATATCTTTTTGCAGCATATTCTACCGCTGACCTGTCGGATTCAGATCTGAGGGTTTTTAGCGTGTACGGTTCAGAGGATGGTGTGCTTGATATGGACAAATACCGCAAATACCGCTCAAACCTGCCGGAGGATACATATGAGTATGTCATTGATGGCGGGTGCCATTCTTATTTTGGAAGCTATGGTCTGCAAAAGGGAGACGGTACACCTGATGTGGCTTTCGAGGAGCAGATAGAGATGACGGTAGACTTTATTACATACAACAGCAAATAATAATTACCGGTAGACTGCATCATATACAACAGCAAATGATAGTTACCGGTAGACTGCATCATATACAACAGCAAATGATAGTTACCGGGAAATAACAAAATGCAACTGAGATATCTCAGTTGCATTTTTAATGGTGCACCTTGCGGCGCACGTTACTAATAAGTTATTTTACGAAACGCCAATAGGCTTTAGATTATTAAAATACGCAGGACGATAAGCCGGGTTATGTCGTTGAGTGATCATCTATCTAGGACGCCTGTTGCCAGACGCCTCAAGCAACCTACCTAAAGCTGGCGGGCCACGTCAAAGCTTTGTTTCGGTCTTGCTTCGGATGGGGTTTACATGTGCCCTCCCTGTTACCAGTGAGGCGGTAGTCTCTTACACTGCCATTCCACCCTTACCACAAAAGTGGCGGTATATTTCTGTTGCACTGTCCTTAGAGTTTCCTCCACCGGCCGTTAACCGGCATCCTGCCCTATGAAGCCCGGACTTTCCTCACCTGCGGTCTTTCGACACCTGCAGCCGCGATCACCTGTCCTGCATATTTATTTAATATACCAAGCATTTTTCCAAAAATCAAGCCCTTTTACCAACTTTAATAAACGAAATATAAAATGTTTCTTAAAAGACGATAGGTCTATTGACGGTTTTTATCTTCAATATTATCTTAATAAATGCAAAGAACGATTTAAAACCTCAAATTCATAGCGTGGACACTGTATGAGGTAAGAATTTGGCTATAATGAAAATATAGGGCGAGGCGGTAATATGAGAGAAAAATTTATCAGATTTATGAATGGAAGAAACGGGATGGACGAGCTTGCAAGGGCTGAGTCATGGGTAGTAATGATATTACTTGTGGTTTCAATATTTACAAGGTCGGCGATACTTGATATACTGGCTATAGGACTGATGATACATATGTATTTTCGTGTATTTTCGAGAAATGTAAACAAGCGCTATGCAGAGAATCAGAAGTTTTTAAATGCCAGGTATGAGTGGACCGTAAAGGCAGAGCGCAGGAAAAAGCGCTTTGCACAGAGGAAGCAGTACAAGTTCTTCAAGTGTCCTATGTGCAAGCAGGAGGTCAGGGTGCCAAGAGGACATGGCAAGATCTGTATTACCTGTCCGAAGTGCCGGGAGCAGTTCGTGAGACGCAGCTAGTACATCGAATAATAAGTAACCAGCCATATGACTTGCCTGATTTCCCATCTGCGGCGTTGTAGTCAATCGACGTAGCCACCGCTACGCCTCATTCCTCCGCCTTGCAGATGAAAATTCATTCTGCGTCATATAGCCAGAAACTTATTTTTCGATGTACTGGTACGTCAATATATATACCTGTACATAAGAGCATGGAGAAGAGAAATGTTTGGATATATAACTGTCAATAAGGACACTTTGTCCGAGGAAAATAAAAAAATATATCAAAGCTATTATTGCGGGCTGTGCCAGACAATGAAGTCGCAGTATGGCAGGCGTGCACAGATGGCACTAAACTATGACATGACTTTTCTCATAGTGCTTCTGACAGGCTTGTATGAGCCGGATAGTGTGACGCGGGATGGATTTGTATGCAGCGTGCACCCTACGAAGAAGCGTACACTTCGCACCAATGAGATTACAGAGTATGCTGCAGCTATGAACATACTGCTTGCATACTACAATCTGATAGATGACTGGAAGGATGACAAGAGCCTGACGAAGAAGACATACGCAGAGATGCTGAAAAAGGACTTTGAGAAGGCAAAAAAAGGCTATCCGATACAGGCTAAGGCGATAGAGGACTACATTGCAAGGCTTGCAGAGTGCGAGAAGAGCAATGATACCAATATTGATGCAGTTGCGGGGCTGACAGGAGAGATGCTCGGCATACTTTTTGCGTGGAAGCAGGATGAGTGGCAGAAGGATTTGAAGGAATTTGGCTGCTATATGGGCAAATTTATTTATATAATGGATGCGTATGAGGACATAGGGGATGATGTAAAAAAGAAATCATATAATCCACTTATACAGCTCATGCATTGCTGCAATAATGATCAGGAAAAATTTGACAAATCCTGTCGGCTTATGATGACATCTATGCTTTCAGAGGCAGCAAAAATATTTGAGAGGTTGCCAATTCTCTTACATGCGGATATAATCAGAAATGTTCTATACTCCGGTGTGTGGAGCAAGTATGAGTATATTCAGATGAAGAAAAGGAAGAAACATAAATGATAGATCCATATCAGGTGCTCGGTGTCAGCCGCAGTGCAAGTGACGATGAAATAAAAAAGGCCTACAGGAGCTTAAGCAGAAAATATCATCCTGATGCCAATATCAACAATCCTAACAAGGATCAGGCTGAGGAGAAGTTTAAGCAGGTGCAGCAGGCATATGACCAGATAATGAAGGAAAAGCAGTCCGGTGCTGCCGGAGCCGGTGGATATGGTGGTGCGGGAAGCAGCAGCTCATACGGCGGCAGCTCCTATGGTGGAGCATATGGTAGTGGACCGGGAGCAGGTGATCCATTTGGAGCAGGTGGACCGTTTGGTGGTTTCTATGGCCGCTATACCTACAATAATGCAGGCAGCAGTGCACAGGATGACAATCCAAAGGTGCGTGCAGCAGGCAATTTCATCAGCAACGGCTACTACAATGAGGCACTGAAGGTGCTTGATGAGGTACCTTTTGCTGAGAGACGCGGAAGGTGGTACTACTACAGTGCTATCGCAAACCAAAAGCTCGGCAACACAGCGACAGCCATAGAACACATACAGCGAGCCGTGTCGCTTGAGCCAAACAACATGCAGTACCGCCAGTTTATGCAGATAATTGAAAATGGTGGCTCGTGGTATTCGGATATGGGAGACATATACGGACGCCCTAGTGGCAGGGGCAGCGAGTGCTGCAGCCTGCTGGCCACATTCCTTTGCTGGCAGATGTTCTGCTGCTAGATGTCAAACTTTTCTGATGTTACAGATGGAAATTCATGCAAGTTATTGGGCTGGTTATTTGAAGAACGATGGACGGGTATATTAATCTGTGAATTATTCTGAATAGTTACCTGAAAATAAAATGCGGTCATGCGACCGCATTTTTTATTTATGGACATAAGTAACTATTCAGATCCATACATATATGAGCAAAATCAGCTGCGCAGCAACGGCTGTATTATTCCATAGAATCCGGAATACCATCATGATCCAAATCTGCCATGTCTGCTCCGTGCGCACCGATATCCACAGTGTTTAAGGTGCGTCTTTTAAGTCTTGCGGCCTCAGACTGCTTGAGCAGATAGCTCTTTATCTCGCGTGAGTGCTTTACGTGAACGAGCTTAAGCTCAGGGTTTGTGACGTCGCCTGTGTAGCAGACTATGGTGCCGAGCTTAAAAATGCGCTCCATCAGTGATGTGGTGAGCTTTACATCAGCTACCTTATACATGTAGCAGTCATCCTCTGTGGTGCTTAAGAGTCCGGACTCTACAGTGATAAAGGACGGTGTGACGGTATATTTTGTGAAAGTCCACGGCAGACCGAGAAACAGCAGTCTCTTTCTCTCCTTAAAGATTACAGCATCGTCATCATCGATTGCGCCGGCTGTGGTGTTTTTGATTTGTGATTCATTTACAGACATATTATTCTCCTTTTTGATGTTGAAATTGTCGTAATTGTATGAAAACTTCAATACAATTGCTAAACGTTCAGAACAGTTATATTCTGTCATATATTCTACAACAAAAAAGTGTAAAAGCCAACTTGAATATTGCGCCAAGTTATTATATGATAGAAAAAATGTAATAAAAATTGTTACGCGAAAAAGAATGGAGGCAAATTATGCGTCACTTAATGAGTCCGTTGGATTTTTCTGTAGAAGAGTTGGACAAGCTTCTGGATCTTGCAAATGATATAGAGGCTCATCCTGAGAAATATGCACACAAGTGCGATGGAAAGAAGCTTGCAACCTGTTTTTATGAGCCAAGCACGAGAACCAGGCTTAGCTTTGAGGCTGCCATGCTTAATTTGGGAGGCTCGGTGTTAGGTTTCCACAGTGCTGATTCGTCATCTGCGTCAAAGGGCGAGAGCGTTTCAGATACTATCAGGGTTATTTCCTGCTATGCGGATATCTGTGCCATGCGTCATCCTAAGGAGGGTGCACCGCTTGTGGCTTCAGAGAAATCGCGTATCCCTGTAATCAATGCAGGCGATGGAGGTCATCAGCATCCTACCCAGACACTTGCTGATCTCCTTACAATCCGTTCCATCAAGGGCAGATTGAATAATATCACAATCGGCTTTTGCGGAGATTTAAAGTTTGGACGTACAGTGCATTCACTGATCAATGCACTTATCAGATATGACAATGTGAAGATTGTGCTTATCTCGCCTGAGGAGCTTAAGGTGCCTGACTATGTGCGCGATGATGTGCTTCGTGCCAACAATATCGAGTTCAAGGAGGTAGAAAAGCTCGAGGATGCCATGGGAGAGCTTGATGTGCTCTACATGACACGTGTCCAGAAGGAGCGTTTCTTCAATGAGGAGGACTATGTGCGTCTGAAGGATTTCTACATTCTGACAAAGGAGAAGATGGAGCTTGCAAAGGATGATATGATTGTACTTCATCCGCTCCCACGTGTGAATGAGATTTCTGTTGATGTGGATGATGACCCGAGAGCATGCTATTTCAGGCAGGCACAGTATGCGGTTTACGTGCGTATGGCGCTTATTCTGACATTGCTTGGACTGGCTGAGGACTAAAGGAGGATAATATGCTGAATATAAGTGGAATACATGAGGGCTTTGTGCTCGATCATATCAAGGCAGGTATGAGTCTTCAGATTTACAGGGATTTAAAGCTTGACAAGCTCGACTGCACAGTTGCAATCATAAAGAATGCAAAGAGCAGCAAGATGGGCAAGAAGGATATCATCAAGGTAGAGTGTCCGATAGAGTCATTAGACCTCGATATCCTTGGATTTATTGACCACAATATCACTGTAAATGTGATAAAGGGTGACAAGATTGTGGACAAGATGGAGCTTAAGCTGCCTCATCAGGTGAAAAATGTCATCAAGTGCAAAAACCCAAGATGCATCACTTCAATTGAGCAGGAGCTTGACCAGATTTTCGTACTTTCCGATGAGAAAAACGAAATCTACCGCTGCAAGTACTGCGAGGAGAAATACGAAGGAGTTAAATAGTATCAGTTATGTATGCCAACGTGATTGTGGATATATCCCACGAAAAACTGGATAAGACATTTCAGTACAGCATCCCGGATGAGCTTTTATGCGACATCCGTCCGGGTGTGTGCGTGGATATTCCATTTGGCAGCCGCACTATCACAGGCTATGTGATTGAGGTCACGGATAAGCCTGAGTACGACCCGGCAAGGACAAAGCCTCTTATCGGGATAAAGGCAGACTCTGTGGCTGTGGAGGCAAAGCTCATCGCGCTTGCGGCATGGATACGGCGCAATTACGGCTCTACCATGAATCAGGCGCTTAAGACTGTTATACCTGTAAAGAAGCAGGCTAAGGAGCAGGTGAGCCGCAGTATTGCACTGAAAATAGACAAGGTAAAGGCAAGGGCGCAGCTTGCGCTTTGCGAGGCAAAAAAACAAAAGGCAAAGGCCAGGCTGTTTCGTGCGCTGATCGATGCTGATGATGGGGCGCGCCTTGAGTATTCCTTTGTGACAGGCAAGCTGTCGGTGTCGGCTGCCACTATAAGAGCGCTTGAGCAGAGCGGCTTTATCGAGGTCATCACACAGAGCGGCTACAGAAATCCTGTGGAGCATATGAGTGTGGACACCTATGATAAGGTGCTGAATGCCGCGCAGCAGAGTGTGGTTGATGCGATAGAAGGCGACATTGCCGCCGGTCTTAGAAATACTTATCTGATTAAGGGTGTCACCGGAAGCGGCAAGACAGAGGTGTACATGGAGCTTATCGCACACTGTATACAGTTCGGGCGTCAGGCGATTGTGCTGATTCCCGAGATTGCCCTCACTTACCAGACCGTGATGCGTTTTTTTGCAAGATTTGGGAACAGGGTTTCGATAATCAATTCAAGACTTTCAAATGGTGAGCGTTATGACCAGTTTGAGAGAGCTAAGAATGGTGATATTGACATCATGATTGGCCCGCGGTCGGCGCTGTTCACACCTTTTTCAAATTTAGGACTTATCATAATAGATGAAGAGCACGAGAATTCATACAAGAGCGAGTCGGTGCCACGCTATCATGCCAGGGAGGTGGCGATAGAGTACGCGCGCATGTCCGATGCTATTGTGGTACTTGGCTCTGCAACACCGTCGGTGGATAGCTATTACAAGGCAAAGACAGGCGTTTACAGGCTTTTGGAGCTGGATAAGCGTGTGGACGACAGACCTCTTCCAAAGTGTGAGGTTGTCGATTTGAGGCAGGAGCTTCGTGAGGGAAACCGCTCGATTCTTTCCACCAGGCTTCAGGAGCTTATGGAGGAGCGGCTTCTAAATGGCCAGCAGACCATGCTTTTTTTAAATAGAAGGGGCAAATCGGCATTTATGTCGTGCAGAGCGTGCGGTTTTGTGGTAAAATGTCCTCATTGCGATGTATCACTCAGTGAACATAGCGGCGGAGTGATGGTCTGTCACTACTGCGGCTACAGACAGCCGGTGCCTAAGGTGTGTCCGAGCTGTGGCTCGAAGTACATTAGCGGCTTTAAGGCCGGCACACAGAAGATAGAAGCGATGGTGGCAAAGCGTTTTCCACAGGCGCGTATACTGCGCATGGATTATGACACCACGAGGGCTAAGGATGCGTATGAGAAGATTCTGCAGGCATTTTCCAATCATGAAGCCGATATACTTATCGGTACGCAGATGATTGTAAAGGGGCATGATTTTTCAAATGTCACGCTGGTTGGTGTGCTGGCGGCGGATATGTCACTGCATGTGAATGATTTTCATGCGGCGGAGCGCACCTTTGCTCTGCTGACCCAGGCGGCAGGGCGCGCCGGCAGAGGAAAGCTGCCCGGCAATGTGGTTATCCAGACCTACGCCCCTGACCACTATGCCATCCGGACTGCAAAAGAGCAGGATTATGAGGCTTTTTATGATAAGGAGATAGAGTACAGGAGGCTTATGAACTATCCGCCTGTATGGAATATGCTTTTAGTCCATGTTACATCACCTGATGAGAGTGAGTGTGGCAGCATGGCGCAGCAAGTGTACGATATAGCGTTGCAGATGATATCGCATACAGATGAAAATCAAAGCCCTGATGATAGGCATCTGATTCAGCTCATCGGTCCTGCGGATGCGACCATCGCCAAGGTAAATGACATATACCGCAAGGTGATTTACATGAAGACATCTGACTATGCGGCGCTCATTTCCATAAAGGATGGCATAGAGCAGGCTGTGAAAGCTGATACGGCAATGAAAAATGCAAATATCTCATTTGATTTCAATCCGATGAGTGGATTTTGATAGATATAGAAGGAGGCAATTATGGCACTTAGAACTATTAGAGTGGAGGGAGACCCTGTACTTGGCAAGGTCTGCAGAGAGGTTACGGAGGTGACTCCAAAGATAGTAACACTTATTGATGATATGCTTGAGACTATGTATGAGGCTAATGGTGTAGGACTTGCCGCACCACAGGTTGGCATATTAAAGAGGATCGTTGTTATCGATGTGGGCGAGGGTCCAATCGTGATGATTAATCCTGAAATTATCGAGTCTGACGGAGAGCAGACCGGCGATGAGGGCTGTCTTTCAGTACCGGGAAAGGCCGGACAGGTGACCCGCCCGAATTATGTAAAGGCTCGTTTCATGGGCGAGGATATGAATGAGTATGAGATAGAGGGAGAAGAGCTTTTGGCCAGATGTATCTGCCACGAGCTTGACCATCTCGACGGACATCTCTATGTGGAGAAGGTTGAGGGCGCACTTCACGATGTGACATATGAGGATACACAGGAGTAATCATTAGGATGACATTTGTTATCTGAGCTTGGAAAATATCTGGGAGGCAGTAAGATGAGAGTAATTTTCATGGGAACACCGGACTTTTCGGTGGGAACGCTTGAGGCAATTATAGAGGCAGGGCACGAGGTGGCACTGGTTGTCACACAGCCCGACAAGCCAAAGGGCCGCGGCAAGACAATGCAGTATACACCGGTCAAGGAGTGTGCGCTTTCGCACGGTATTGAGGTATTCCAGCCGGTTAAAATAAGAGAGACTGCTAATATAGAGTATCTCAGAAAGTTTAATGCAGATATAATAATTGTGGTTGCTTTTGGACAGATTCTGTCAAAGAGTATTCTTGATATGCCTCGATACGGCTGTATCAATGTGCATGCTTCACTTTTGCCAAAGTACAGAGGTGCGGCTCCTATCCAGTGGGCTGTGATTAACGGTGACGAGTTTACAGGTGTCACTACCATGAGGATGGATGAGGGTGTCGATACCGGCGATATGATTGCAAAGAGTACAGTCAGACTTGCACCTGATGAGACCGGCGGCAGCCTGTTTGATAAGCTCTCAGCAGAGGGAGCAAAGCTGTGTGTGGAGACCATGAAGATGATAGAGGATGGCACTGCAGAGTATACTCCTCAAAACAGCGAGGAGGCTACACATACATCAATGATCAGTAAGGAGCTTGGCTTTATCGACTGGACAAAGCCGGCTGTTGAGATTGAGAGGCTTATAAGGGGGCTTAATCCATGGCCGAGCGCATACACCCACCTGAATGGTAAGACATTTAAGGTGTGGAGTGCAAAGGTGATTGACGGCAGCGATGATTATGAGCCGGGCTGTATTTATCATATCGGAAAAAATGATATGTATGTACAGACAGGAAAAGGAGCATTATCTTTAGTAGAGGTACAGCTCCAGGGCAAGAAGCGCATGGATACAGGTTCATTTTTGAGAGGCTGTCATGTGGAAGAGGGCTCATTTTTCACGTTATAGTTATTCATTATAAGTAACTAAAAACATAATTAAATGTGAGTCAATGTTCTCAAAGATACTCAAAATCCAGAGTATTCGTTTGTGCTAACGTCAAAGCAGTCGGAAACGTTGAGAAGTAGCCAGTGCAAGTTGAAACAGTCTTGCTAATTATAGGATAGAACCTTGATGGTAGCGTTTAGACAATGGTAGAAGCCTACGAAAACCAAGTAGCGAAACATAAAATATTAAGAAAGGAAAAGCTATTTAGATGAAAACCTATATCTAATCAATTTAAAGAATTTATAGGTATGTACCGATGGCTTAGTCGGGAATTTACGACTGTGGAGTGTACAAGAACTTGTGAGTAGCGTATTGTTTATAATCGCCAAAGCATACACATTGAAGCAGTAACTACAAATCGTGAGATTGTAGCGAATCATCTAGCATATACACATTTGTATATGTTTTTAGTAGCAGAGATGATACATGGGATATTATTACTGGGATCCGACATATATACTCGTTGTGATAGGTGCAGTGATATGTATGATTGCATCGGCAAGAGTTAAAGGTACATTTAATAAATACTCACAGCTAAGAAGCATGTCAGGCATGAATGGTGCGCAGGTGGCTCAGAGAGTGCTTCAGGCGGCAGGCATATATGATGTGCAGGTGCGTCATGTGTCAGGTAGTCTGACGGACCACTACGATCCGCGCACCAAAACAGTGAATTTATCTGATCCTGTGTACAATGCCACATCGGTTGCAGCGCTTGGCGTAGCTGCCCATGAGTGTGGACACGCTATACAGCATGCGAAAAGCTATGCACCTCTTTCAATCAGAAGTGCACTTGTACCTATAGCCAATTTTGGCTCCATGCTTGCATGGCCTGTTATACTTATCGGCCTGTTCTTTAATACACGCTCATCAGGGCTTATTATTGATATAGGCATATTGTTGTTTTCGGCAGCAGTGCTTTTCCAGCTTGTGACTCTTCCTGTAGAGTTTGATGCTTCAAGACGTGCACTTGTCATGCTTCGTACACAGGGCATACTTGCAGATGATGAGCTTAGGTACACGAGAAGGGTGCTCAAATCAGCGGCACTTACCTATGTAGCCAGTGCGGCGGCTGCTATTTTACAGCTCCTTCGTATCATACTTATCACAAACGGACGCAGACGGGACGACTGATATTGTTTTAGATTCTGTTTGCCTGTGATTTTACAGGGTGGCAGTTCAAATTGGATATATTAGTTAGAAAATTAAATGTATATGTAACTATTCGGAAACATCATCATGATAAATAATCATAGTAAAAATAATCATAATAATAAAAATAGCCAAATAAACAAAAATAATATACCGGGCAGACCGGCAAAATCAAATGTGGCAGCGCATAATGAGCACTCTGTAGATACGCGTGAGCTTGCCCTTGAGATGCTTATTGAGATTAATGAGCGTGGAGCATTTTCACATATCGTGCTTCGTAGTGTGCTTGACAAGTATCAGTATCTGTCAAAGCAGGACAGAGCCTTTATGACGAGGCTTGTTGACGGCACTATCGAGTATATGCTGCAGCTTGACTACATCATAGACTCTTTTTCAAAGACGAAGGTAAGGAAGATGAAGCCCTTCATCAGAAACCTTCTTCGCATGAGCGTCTACCAGATAAAGTACATGGACGCGGTGCCGGATTCAGCTGTATGCAATGAGGCGGTGAAGCTTGCAAAGAGGCATAAGTTTGCACAGCTTTCGGGCTTTGTAAACGGTGTACTCAGAAATATTGCAAGAAATATAGATTCAGTACAGTTTGATACCTTAAGCATCCGATACTCTATGCCACAGTGGATAGTGGACAGATTTGTTGCGGCATACGGAGAGAAGAAGGCAGAGGAGATTTTCAAGGCCTTTCACAATAAGAGCACAATTAGCATCAGGACAAACCTGACCAGGTGTACTCCGGATGAGCTTCGCGCGACGCTTGAGGCAGAGGGTGTGACGGTCACAGCGGTTGATGAACTTAATTATGCATTTGTTATATCTGGATTTGATTATTTGAATGGCTTGCAGAGCTTCAGAGACGGACTTTTCTATGTGCAGGATATCAGCTCCATGCTTGTTGCACAGACGGCTGCTCCAAAGAAGGGCGACTATGTGATAGATGTATGCGCAGCACCGGGCGGCAAGAGCACCCATATAGCTGAGCTTTTGCAGGGAAGCGGCCATGTGTTCGCGCGTGACCTGACCGATAACAAGGTCGATATGATTGAGGAAAATATAGACAGGCATGGTCTTAACAATATGTCGGCGGAGGTGTGGGATGCCACAGTATTTGATGCTGATTCGGCGGGAAAGGCAGATATACTCATTTGTGATCTGCCGTGCTCAGGGCTTGGAGTGCTCGGCAGAAAGAAGGACATCCGCTACAAGATGACACCTGAGTCTGTAGATGAGCTTGCCGCTCTTCAAAGACAGATACTTGATACCGTGCATACATACGTGAAGCCAAACGGAGTGCTCGTGTACAGTACATGTACGATAGATGAGGCTGAGAATGAGGACAATGTGAGGTGGTTTATTGAAAAGCATCCGGAGTTTGAGCTGGATAAGAGCTTTGCTGAAGGCACCGGAATGAAACAGATACTGCCCGGTGAGCATGGAAGTGACGGATTCTTTATTGCAAGATTCATAAAAAGCAAATTATGATATTAAAATAAATCATGAATTAATAAATATAAATTGGTTTGAATTAGAAGAATTTGTTTATGCAGATTTAAATGATGAATTTTAATTACGAAACCAGATTTCAGGATATAATTAGTGAAGTAATAAACAATAAGCAAAACAAATAAGAAAAAACATTTATAAAACAATAGTTAAATGCAGACTTAATAAAAATGATATGGAACAGATAAAAGAACAACTAACTGACATCAAATCAATGAATATGGACGAGCTCACAGAGTTTATCATATCGCTCGGAGAGAAGAAATTCCGTGCGAAGCAGATATATGAGTGGATTCATGTGAAGCATGTGGACAGCTTTGATGAGATGACCAATATTTCAAAAAAGTTCATACAGGTATTAAAGGACAATGCAATACTCATCTCGCTAAAAAAAGAGGAGGTGCAGGTGTCAAAGCTCGATGGCACGAGAAAATATCTCTTTGCACTCGACGATGGCAATGTCATAGAGAGTGTGCTTATGAAGTACAAGCATGGAAACTCTGTATGCATATCTTCGCAGGTCGGCTGCAGGATGGGGTGCAGATTCTGTGCATCCACTCTTGACGGTCTCGTCAGGGGGCTTAGGCCGTCTGAGATGATTGACCAGATTTATCAGATAGGCAAGGACATAGGAGAGCGCATCTCAAATGTAGTTGTCATGGGCACAGGTGAGCCGCTTGACAATTACGACAATCTGCTGCGCTTTATAGAGCTTCTTACTGATGAAAACGGTATCAATATCAGCCAGCGCAATCTGACAGTTTCCACATGTGGTCTCGTACCGCGCATGAGACAGCTTGCAGATGAAAAGCTTGCTATCACGCTGGCGCTTTCACTGCATGCCTCCAACCAGGAAAAGAGAAAAGCTCTCATGCCGGTTGCAAACAGCTATGATATACATGATGTGGTTGATGCATGCAAATATTATTTTGCACAGACCGGCCGCAGAGTCACCTTTGAGTATAGCCTGGTAGGCGGAGTGAACGATACAGCCGAGGATGCAGCAGAGCTTTCGGCACTCGTACATGGCATGAACTGCCATATAAATCTGATTCCGGTAAACCCGATAAAGGAGCGCGACTACGTGCAGTCCAACAAGGGTGTTATAGAGGCTTTTAAAAATAGGCTTGAAAAAAACGGAATTAATGTTACTATTAGAAGGGAAATGGGCAGAGATATAGACGGTGCCTGTGGACAGCTTCGCAAGAAGCATATAGATAAAGAGAGAGGAATAAACTAGATGAAGACGTTTTCCATTACGGATGCAGGTGCTATTCGTGAGATGAATCAGGATTTTTATTTCTCGTCTGACACTGCAGTAGGAAATCTTCCGAATCTTTTCATCGTAGCAGATGGAATGGGAGGACACAAAGCCGGTGACTATGCTTCCAGATACACTATAGAGCGTGTGGTTGCATCGGTATCGAGAAATGCCGGGGATGAACCGGTATCCATCATCAAAGAGGCTATCAACAAGGCAAATGAGCTTTTGGTGGCTGAGTCTCGTGAGGATGAAGCTAAGCGTGGAATGGGTACCACCTTAGTCATAGGAACTATTATAGGAAACAAGCTTTTTGTGGCCAATATAGGTGACAGCAGGCTTTATATTGTAGGTGGCACAGAGCAGATCAGACAAATTACCAGGGATCATTCACTGGTTGATGAGATGGTCAGGATGGGTGAGATAAATGCCGACGAGGCGAGAGTTCATCCGGACAAGAATATCATCACGAGAGCTGTCGGGGCAGCAGATCATGTGGAGGCAGATTTCTTTGAGGTCGAGCTATGTGAGGACGACAGGATTCTTCTGTGTACAGACGGACTTACCAATATGGTGAGAGATGAAGAAATATGCGATACTATTAGGCAAAATGATAATATCGAGACAGCAGCGTCACAGCTTGTCGCCATGGCCAATGCAAACGGTGGCCGCGATAATATCACTGTAATGATTATTAAACCATTTTAAGACGAGGTAATAACAGATGTTAGAGATAGGAAGTTTTTTATCGGATCGATATGAGATCCTAAGCAAGGTTGGCGCAGGCGGCATGTCTGATGTATACAAGGCAAAAGACCATATACTGAGCCGTTTTGTAGCTATAAAGGTTTTAAAGCAGGAGTTTTCGGAGGATAGTTCATTTGTGACCAAGTTCCGTGCTGAGGCACAGTCAGCAGCAGGACTTGAGCATCCAAATATCGTAAATATCTATGATGTAGGCAGCGAGAATGGTCTGTACTACATTGTCATGGAGTATGTCGAGGGTATCACACTTAAGACTTATATCGAGAAAAAGGGCCAGCTGTCATTCAAGGAGTCTGCAAGTATTGCAATCCAGGTGGCAAGGGGCATAGAGGCCGCTCACAATAAAAATATCATTCACCGTGATATCAAGCCGCAGAATATCATTATTTCTACAGATGGCAAGGTAAAGGTGACAGACTTTGGAATTGCAAAGGCTACATCTTCAAATACAATAAGCTCAGATGTGATGGGCTCAGTACACTATGCATCTCCGGAGCAGGCAAGAAACGGCTTCGTCGATGGCAGAAGTGATATTTACTCATTGGGAATCGTAATGTTTGAGATGGTTACAGGCCGTGTGCCGTTTGACGGTGATACCACAGTGGCAGTTGCACTGCAGCACTTACAGGAGGAGATTGCAAGGCCAAGCATCTACGCACCGGATCTGCCAATCAGCTTTGAGAAAATCATCTTAAAGTGTACACAAAAGACACCGGACCGCAGATACCAGACTATTGAGGAGCTTCTCACAGACATAAGGCGCTCTCTTGCGCATCCTGATGAGGATTTTGTCACAATAGCACCACTCGTTGACGGTGGCAAGACCAAGGTTATAAGCCCGGAGGAGCTTGACAAGATAAAAGAGGGCAGAGGTGTCGCAGAGGACTTAAACGATGATGATACCGATGCAGATAATGATGATGAGTATGCTGACGGTGAAGACGATGATGATGAATATGATGAGTCACTCTTAGACGACGATGATGACGAAGAAGACGATGACGATGATGATGACGGCAAGCTTTTAAATCCAAAGATGGATAAAGCAATCACAATCATGGGTATAGTAACAGCTGTAATCATTGTAATAGTTATCATATATCTTGCACTTTCAGTGGCAGGAGTGTTTAAGTTTGGCGGCAAAAAGAACTCAGAGTCACAGCAGACAGAGTCACAGACACAGACCGAGTCTGAATCAGAGTCAGAGACACAGACTGAGACAGAGGGCCAGATGATTGACATCAGAGGCATGTCAGTGGAGGATGCTCAGAAGGCAGTAGACCGCTTAAAGCTTGACCTCACAGTATTTGCATTTGAGACAAAGCAGTCAGATGAAAAGGATGGCACAATCCTTGAGCAGGATGTCAAGGCCGGAGATACAGTAAAGCGTGGTTCACAGATTAATGTAGTTATCGCAGGAAAAGGTGATAGCACATCAGAGATGGTCAAGGTACCAAGTGTAATCGGAAAGACCAAGAGCTCAGCAAAGAGTACACTCGAATCAGCAGGCTTTAGTGTCACCTTCGAGTATGGAGATTACAATGACAGTGTAGCAGCAGATGTAGTAACAGCACAGTCACCATCAGCAAAGAACCAGGCCGCAAAGGGCAGCACAGTAACAGTCACCCTTTCACCGGGTCAGAAGCCAATCACCGTGCCAAACGTAGTAGGCGCCTCACAGTCACATGCAGAAAGCGCCCTCGCAGGAGCAGGGCTCAAGTACACCTATGCCGACTCCCAGTACAGCGACACAGTACCCGCCGGCAGCGTAATCAGCCAGACCAAATCCGGTGAAACCGTAGCCGCAGGCACCACAATCACACTGACACTCAGTAAGGGTAAGCAGGAGATATCGACTAACGTAAGTAAAGGAATTAGTTATAGTGGAGAGGGAACTGTAGTAAAAGCAGAGTATAAGCTTGTAGGTAAAAGTGGAACTGTATACGATAAGGGTTCATATGAAAATACGTCATCATTTACAGTTTCCGGAACAATGAAAGAAGCTACAGGAAGTATTGTGGTTACTTGGACAGTTCAGACAGGGGAAACAGATGAAGCAGGAAATCCTGCAACTGTCACACTTGATCCAGTAACGTATAGCGTGCCATAAGCATAAGAGACGCTAAATAATTATTATAAACCGGAATAGCTAAAAAGAGGTAGATATTGCCATTGCGTGGGGTACAAGGAAAACGAGCAGTAGCGTAGCTACGTCAAGTTTTCCACATAGCAATAGTATTTGTATACACACTCTATAGCA
>OLNV01000623.1_pt1 | contig 26949 bp, 22 predicted proteins | sample 1672891 | NCBI WGS metagenome assembly OLNV01 (sample SAMEA3136734, study PRJEB25190) | human gut metagenome | biome: human gut; feature: human-associated habitat; material: faeces | place: Austria | collected 2013 | reverse complement strand
ACCTGTGACCTCCTGCACGTCAAGCAGATGCTCTACCAGCTGAGCTAACCGTCCAGATGTCGTATCGACTTGAGTATGATACCACATTTTTCGCGCAATTGCAAGGGCTTTTTTGAAAAAAGTCTGCCTTTTCCGTTTTTTGCCCCGGAGGATTGGCGCAAAGGCCCCTTTGCGAGGGCTGGCAGGGGAGAGGTGCTCAGAGCGCCCGGCGGATGATATCGTAGAGGATGGGCTTCATGTTGTCGATGTTGTCGGGTTTGCCCTCCAATACAGAGGTGTAGCACACCGATATGCACATGCTGCCCAGGGCGGTGATGCGCTGGTAGATCTCCCGCTCGGTGCGGCCCGCCATCTCGGGGCTGCACATCACGATCTGGAGGACCTTGCGCATCAGCGGCTCGGCCTCCCCGCTGGCTTCGATCTGATCCAGCCCGGGCCAGACAAAGCTGCGCTCCAGGAAGCGGAGCATCAGGGTGTCCGCGCGCAGGGCTTCGATGATATGGTCGATGACAAAGATCATCTGGTCGGGGAAGCTGGTAAGCTCGGCAGCGTGCTGCTCGGCGGCGGCACAGGCGTTGTCCAGCAGCTGGTAGCTCACCCGGGCCAGCAGGGCCTGCGTGACCGAACCCTTATCGGCAAAATAGAGGTAGAACGTGCCCTTGCCCACCTTGGCGCGGGAGGTGATATCCTCCACGCTGGTCTTGGAGGTGCCCCGCTCCAGAAACAGCTCGTAAGCTGCGTCCAGAAGCGCACGGCGCTTTTCCTGTTTCTTTCCTTCCACGGTGCTCATAGCTTGCTGCATCCTCTTTTCTGACGTTGTTTTGTCGTGTAAACAATATTTTAGCAGGGAGAAGGGAAGAGCGCAAGAGCAAAAGCCCCCGGACAAGCTATACAATTTTTGCTTTGTGATAAGAAAACTGACTTTTGGTCATTTTTTATCTTGACACCTTGCGTCGATTGGTTATAATAGTGCTTGCTCAGAAATGACCACGGGTCATTTTTGGGGCAGATCCAATCAACTTTCGTATGGAGGGTTCCCATGAAAAAGATCGCACAGAGCATCGTGCGTCTGCGCAAGCTGATCTTAACAGTAGCGGTCCTGCTGTTGATCCCTTCCGCAATCGGCGCGGTTGCTACCCGCATCAACTATGATGTCCTGACCTATCTGCCGCAGGAGCTTGACTCCATGATCGGCGAGGTAGCGCTTGAGGACGACTTCCATCTGGCCTCCACCGGCATGATCACGGTGGAAGGCCTGCCTACCAATGAACTGATCGCCATGAAGAAGGACATTGATGCGGTGCCCGGTGTCACACAGACCTTCTGGCTCAGCGATGTCATCGACCCCAGCATCCCCACCGAGATGCTGCCTGCGGATGTCCAGCAGTTCATGTTCGGTAAAAACGATTCCACCATGCTTATCGTCCGGTTTGATGCGCCCAGCGCCAGCGACGAGACGATGAATGCCGTCAATCAGATCAAAAAGGTGCTGCGGCACGACTGCTACTTTGGCGGCATGAGCGTCATCTTGCAGGATACCAAGGCACTGATCAATGAAGAGATGCCGCTGTACATCCTGTGCGCTGTGGGTGCCAGTATGCTGGTGCTGTTCCTCTCGCTGGAGAGCACCATTACGCCCGTGCTGTTCATGCTGGGCCTGCTGTTCCCCATTGCGTACAACTTTGGCACCAACATTTTCCTGGGTCAGATCAGCTACATCACCCAGGCGCTTTCCACGGTGCTGCAGTTGGGCGTGACGATGGACTTCTCCATCTTCCTACTCCACCGTTATCAGGAGGAAAAGGAACTCCGCTCCTCCAACGAGGAAGCCATGGTGACCGCCATCTGCAAGACCATGACCTCCATCACCGCTTCCTCCCTGACCACCATTGCGGGCTTCCTGGCACTGTGCGCCATGCGCCTGACGCTGGGCCGCGATATCGGTGTTGTTATGGCAAAGGGTGTGGCGCTGGGTGTCATCTGCACCATCGTCATCCTGCCTGCTTTGATCCTGACCTTTGATCAGCAGGTCGAAAAGTACAAGCACCGCACCATCGTGCCCAAGCTGACCAAGCTCAGCTACTTTGTTTCCAAGCACGCAATGCCCATCGTGGTCGTCTTTCTTGTGCTGCTGGTGCCCTTTGTGGTGGCCCAGCAAAAGACCGAGGTCTACTACACCCTGTTCGACTCGCTGCCCCAGGATCTGACCGGCATCGTTGGCACCAACAAGCTGGGCGAGGACTTTGGCATGACCACCTCCCACTTTATTCTGGTGGATGAGGACCTGACCGCAACGCAGGTGTCTGACCTCTGCGATGAGCTCAAGGATGTGGACGGCATCACCCAGGTGGTGAGCCTGGATTCCATCACCGGTCCGGGCTTCCAGACCGAGCTGCTGCCCGACAGCGTGACCGAGATCCTGCAGTCCGGCGGCTACAAGCTCATTCTGGCCAACAGCTCCTATAAGACCGGCACCGATGCCATCAACAACCAGCTGACCGAGATGAACGACCTTATCAAGGCGGTTGACCCCAACGGTGTCATCACCGGCGAGGGTGCCATGACCAAGGACCTGATCGAGGTTGCGGACGTGGATTTCAAGAACGTCAACGTCTGGTCGATCATGGCAGTCGCTGCCATTATCCTGATCTCCTTCCGGAGCCTGTCCATCCCTGTGCTGCTGGTTGCCAGCATCGAGGCCGCCATCTCCATCAATATGGGCATCCCGTACTTCACCGGTACCCAGCTGCCCTTCATCGCCAGCATCGTCATCGGCACCATCCAGCTGGGCGCGACTGTGGACTACTCCATCCTGATGACCACCCGTTATCACGAGGAGCGCAGCTATGGCCGCACCCCGCAGGAAGCTGCCCAGCAGTCGCTGGAGCACTGCAGCCAGTCCATCCTGACCAGCGGCCTGACCTTCTTTGCCGCTACCGTCGGCGTGGCCGCCATCAGTAAGATGGAACTGCTGCAGAGCATCTGCCGGCTTATCTCCCGCGGCGCACTGATCAGTATGGCTGTCATTCTGGTTGTTCTGCCCGCTGCCCTGATGCTGCTGGACTGGGTCATCCGCCACACCACCATGCACTGGCTGGTCCCTGAATCTTCCAACGCCAAGAAGTCTGATAAGGAGTAATTACCATGAAAAAATCGCTTCGTTTCGCCAGTGCGGCGCTGGCGCTGACTCTCGCCGCAGGCATGACCCTGCCCGCCTTTGCAGCCGCCAAGGCCGATTATTCCAAGGATGAGACGGTCTACGCCGTGATGAACGCCGACGGCTCCATCAAGTCCACCACCGTCAGCGAGCACCTGTACAGCGCTTCCGGCCTGTCCAATGTCACCGATGAGAGCACCCTGACCGACATCCAGAACACCGAGAGCGATGCCGCGTTCACCCAGGACGGCGAAAAGCTGGTCTGGAACACCGACGACACCGACGTGTACTATAAGGGAAATACCGACAAGGCCCTGCCCATCACCGCAAATGTTACCTATACGCTGGACGGTGTGACCGACAGCCTTGAGAACCTGATCGGCAAGAGCGGCCACCTGACCGTGACCGTCGACCTTACCAACAACGAGACCGGCACCGTGACCGTCAACGGCAAGGAGCGTACCGTTGTCACCCCGCTCATCACTGCTGTGGGCGTGATCTTTGGTCAGGATGCCACCAACCTGAGCGCCGAGCACGGAATGCTGGAATCTGCCGCCAAGAGCAGCGTGGCCGCTTTTGTCTGCCTGCCCGGTGTAAAGGACTCTCTGGACGGTCTGCTGCCCGATGACCTGTCTACTGTGGAGGATTATCTGCAGGACAGCGTTACCGTGGAAGCCGATGTCGAGAACCTGACCGCACCGCAGGTCATGCTGGCCTGTGCCACCAACGCCGATGCGCTGGGCACCAATGCCTTTGACCTGAGCAGCCTCAACGAGCTGACCGATGGCGTCAGCCAGCTGAACGATGCCATGAACCAGCTGATGGATGGTGCCGCCCAACTGGTGGACGGTGCTTCCCAGCTGGCCAACGGTACCCTGGCCCTGCTGGACGGCGCTTCTCAGCTGAACAGCGGTGCTTCTGCCCTGGACGATGGTCTGGGCCAGCTGACCACCGGTCTGGATACCCTGAGCTCCAATAACGCTGCCCTGCAGGCTGGTGCCCAGCAGGTGGCCGATGGTGTTCTGGCCTCCGCCAACAGCACCCTGATGGAGGGCGGCCTGATCGACACCCCCATGACCTGGGACAACTACGCTTCCGTTATTGACGAAGTGCTGACCATGAACGAAAAGACACTGGCCGCTGCCCGCAAGAAGATGGTGCGCACCGTCTGGGAGCATGAGCCCAGCTTCAAGGACAGCCAGCTGGACATTGCCCTGTATCTCTCCGCAACCAAGACCAACCACGACCTGGAAGCTGCTCTGCGGCTGATGCAGAGCTACGACCCCTCCATGTTCAGCGCCATGCTTGACCTGAGCACTGCCAGCGCAAAACAGACCGTGCATGACGAGCTGAAGTATCAGGCTGAGAACAGCCAGGATATCGCAGATGTCCGTGCCCTGAAGAACAGCCTGGCGCAGATCCAGTATTTCGTGTCCAGTGTCAACCAGTACACCAACGGTGTTGCCACCGCTGCTGACGGTGCCCACTCCGCAAAGGACGGTGCCGCCCAGCTGGCCGATGGCACCAAGACCCTGTATGACGGCGTGACCACCCTGAATGATGGCGCAGGCCAGCTCAGCGATGGCACGGTCCGGCTGAACGATGGCCTGAACCAGTTCAATGAGGAGGGCATCTCCAAGCTGACCGGTGCTCTGGACGAGGAGCAGATCCACGGCCTGAAGACCGTGCTGGACGAGATGACCAGCCGTCTGGAGGATTACACCAGCTTTGCCGGTAAGTCCGAGGATGCTTCCGGCAGCGTGAAGTTCGTCTATAAGACCGGTGAGACGGTCGCCGCTGCGGATGTTACCGCCCAGACCACCGCCGATGTGCAGGAAGGCAACTTCTTCACCCGCCTGTGGCAGCGGATCGTGAACCTGTTCAAGTTCTAAAAAAACGGCGTGCCTGCTTGACAAGCCGCCGGAGATTGACTATACTACAAATAGATTCGTCAAGAAAAATGACCGCTCAGGCACTGAAACGTTGAGGCGGTCATTTTTTATGCCAATTTTAAGGAGACCACAGCATGGCAGAGAGGGGATTGTATCCGGACGGGGAACAGCGCCGCCGCATCATGGATTTTATTATGGCGGCCGGTCAGACCCTTTTGGAGAACGGGGCAGAGGTGTTCCGGGTGGAGCAGACCATGGAGATCATGGCGGCCAGCTTCCACCTGCGGGAGTTCCATGTCTATGTGCTGACCAACGGCATTTTTGCCAGCGCAGGCACGGCGGAGATGAGCGAGGTGCGCAACGTGCCCACCCGTACCACCCACCTGGGGCGGGTGGCGGCGGTGAATCAGCTTTCCCGCCAGATCGCGTCCGGGGAAGTGGACACCATCGATGAGGCCGAGACCCGGCTGGCTCAGGCCAGGTGCATCCCTTTTCCGAAGGACTGGGTGCAGATTGCGGCGGGCATGGGCGGCGCGTTCTGCTTTGCGCTGATTTTTGGCGGCGACCTGAAAGCCGGGCTTGCCGCCGCTGCGGCCGGTGTTGCGGCCAACGCCTACCTGCTGTTCTGCGGGCGGCACGGCGTGGGGGGCGGGTTCCGAACCATCTCCACTGCCGCCCTCATTACCCTATGCTGTATTCTGGGCTGCAGCCTGCTGGGCACTGAAGCCAGTCACGCCATCATCGGTACTCTGATGATCCTGACCCCCGGCATCGCCTTTACCATGGGCATCCGGGACTTTGTGCAGGGAGATTACCTGTCCGGCACCATCCGGATGATCGACGCGCTGCTCATTGCGGCCAGCATCGCCATCGGCACAGGCCTTGTGCTGAGCCTCTATGCCTTTTTGAAGGGGGTGGCCGTGGTATGACGGAGCTTCTTTTCACCGGGGAGCAGCTGGGCCGTCTGGCCCTGCAGTTCCTGTTGGCCGGGGCGGGCACCCTGAGTTTTGCCATCCTCTTTGCCTGCCCCAGGCGCACCCTGCCCTACTGCGGGCTGGTGGGCGCAGTGGGGTGGCTGGTATACGAGATCGCGGAGCTGTTCGGGATGGAAGCCTTTGCAGCCTCGCTGCTGGCGGTCATTCCGCTGACGCTGCTGGCCCGCATCCTTGCGATAACCCTCAGAGCACCGGTGACGGTGTTCCTGCTCACCGGCATCTTTCCGCTGGTGCCCGGTGCGGGCATCTATTACAGCGCCTACTACTTCATTCAGGGCGACAACGCGCTGGCGCTGGCAAACGGCATCTCTACCTTCAAGATCGCCGTGGCGCTGGCCGTGGGCATTGCCCTGGTGCTGGGCATCCCCCTGCCACAGAAACGCCGATAAAACAAAAACGAGACCGCCCGGTGGGCGGTCTCGTTGGTTATGCGGGAAAATCAGGTGGTGGGAACCATCCGCAGCAGCTGGGCCCCGGTGGTGACATCCAGACGGAAATATGCTTTGTTCAGCTCGGTGTTGTAGGAAACATTGACCGGTGTTTCGGTACCGTCGGCATTGATCTGCATCAGGCTGTAGCCGGAAACGGTATTGGCGGGTACCTCGATGCTGGCAATGACTGGCTGGGTCATCACACGGGCGGGGGTGACCTCCTCGCTCTTTACGGTGCCGCACTTTTCGCAGATGACCCGTTCAATAACAGTGGGATAGTAGAATGCTGCTGTCATTACCTGCTCACCGTTTTTCAGAGTCCCGGTGTGAACAATCAGGTTGGAAAAGTTGGAGAAGACACCGTTTACCTTGGTCAGCTGGGTGTTATTCTTTACCTTGCCGCATTCGGGGCAAAGTGTAAGGGTCTCGGTGGTGCCATCGGGGAGCTTATGCTGGAAGGTGGTCTCCACACACTCAGTCTTATACTCTGTCGTGGTCTTCCAGGTGTGTTCCTTGCACTCGGTTTTGCCCGGGGTCTCTTCGGCCATGCTGACCACAGAACTGCCTGCCAGCACACAGACGGACAGACCAAAGGAGGCCAGGGCTTTCAGTATACGATTTTTCATAGCAGGATCCTTTCTCCCCGCATCCCGGCGGGGCAGCGCGGTTTGAGCTTGGCTGCTTTTACCATGCTTCCAGCCTGATTATACCAATTAGAAGGAAAAGGTGTCAATGTCCGGGATTAAGTCCTGTGGGAAGATTCACTAGCAGAATGCAACGGAATGACAGAAACACAGGAGCAAAATGTATATATACATTAAGAATGGGCTGCTGTATGTATAAATGTTTTCAAAAGGGTTTCATTTGTTCCGATTTTTTGCACAACACTTGACTTTTTTATTTGTACAACATATACTAATTCTGTTCCTTGATGACACGGTGAAGCGCATCGTGCCGGGAAAGTGAAAAATTATACAATCAACAGAGGAGTGTTTGAATATGAAAAAGATCAATCGCCGCAGCTTTCTGGCTGCCGCTGGTCTGACCGCTGCCGCTCTGGCTCTGACTGCCTGCGGCGGTTCCGCCTCCAGCACCGCTTCTTCCACTGCAAGCAGTGCAGCTTCTTCCGAGGCTGCTTCCACCAGCGCTGCCGCTGAGCTGACCACCGTTGAGGCTGGCAAGCTGACCATGGCCACCAACGCTGCCTTCCCTCCGTACGAGATGACCACCGATGCCGGTGAGTTCGAGGGCATCGACATCGACACCGCCAAGGCCATTGCTGAGAAGCTGGGCCTGGAGCTGCAGATCGATGATATGGACTTCGACGCAGCACTGCTGAGCGTGCAGCAGGGCAAGGCCGATATCGTCATGGCTGGCGTTACCGTGACCGACGAGCGCAAGGCTGTGATGGACTTCTCCGACAGCTACGCTACCGGCATCCAGTCCATCATCGTTCCCGAGGGCTCTGATATCACCTCTCCCGATGATCTGGCAGGCAAGAAGATCGGCACCCAGCGCGGCACCACCGGCTACATCTACTGCTCTGATGACTTCGGCGATGACGCTGTGGTCGCATACGACGACGGCCTGACCGCTGTGCAGGCTCTGAACAATGGCCAGGTCGATGCAGTTGTCATCGACAATGCCCCTGCAAAGGAGTTCGTTGCCGCCAACCCCGGTCTGGTCATTCTGGACACCAGCTACGCCGAGGAGGATTACGCCATCGGTCTGGCAAAGGGTTCCGCTCTGGAGGATGCTGTCAATGCCGCTCTGGAAGAGCTGAAGGCTGACGGCACCCTGCAGTCCATCGTGGACAAGTACATCACCGCTGAATAATTCAGCTGTACCTTGTATCACGGGGAGGCGGCCCCATCTGGGGCACCTCCCCTTTTTTGGAAAGAACAGGTTACAAAATTCTAACAATTTTAGAAAGCGAGGATGCGAATGGCCGCACAATACGAACTGCTGAAAGAGCTGCTCAACAGCGGCAGGAAGCTGGACTTCGGGCAGGAAATGTTCTTCAAATTCTATCAGGCGTTCATCCTGAACGACCGCTGGGTGCAGTACATCCAGGGCGTGGGCACCACGCTGCTGGTCACCGCCATTGCGCTGGCACTGGGCGTGGTGCTGGGCAGTGTGGTGGCACTGGTGCGTGTTGCGCACGACCAGCAGCGTCCCGGCCGCAGGAACCCGGTGCTGGGCTTCTTCAATGCCGTCTGTCAGGTGTACACCACCATCATCCGCGGCACCCCCATGATGGTCCAGCTGCTCATTATGAGCATGGTCATCTTTTCCAACAGCCGCAACTTTACCATGGTCGGTGCGCTGGCACTGGGCATCAACTCGGGCGCTTACGTCTCGGAGATCATCCGCGGCGGCCTGATGGCGGTGGACCCCGGCCAGATGGAAGCCGGCCGCAGCCTGGGCCTGAACTACATGACCACCATGGTGGTCATTGTCATTCCGCAGGCCATCCGCGCGGTGCTGCCTGCACTGGGCAACGAGTTCATCGTCCTGCTCAAGGATACCTCGCTCATCACCGTTATCGGCGGCAAGGAGCTGCTGTATGCGGCGCAGGGCATTATGAACCGTACCTACGAGGCCATGTTCCCCCTGTTGGGCGTTGCAGTGGTCTATCTGGTCTTAGTCATGCTCTTTACATGGCTGCTGTCGAAGTTTGAGAGGAGGATGGCGCAAGGTGACCGCTAATCATGCTGAAAAGATCCTGGAAGTCCGTGGTCTGACCAAGACCTACGGCGGTGAGGCCAAAAAGGGCGCAAAGCAGCCCACCCCCACCCTGGATGTCCTGAAGGGCATCGACATCGACATCTACCGCGGCGATGTGGTCTGCCTGATCGGCCCTTCCGGCTGCGGCAAGTCTACCTTCCTGCGCTGCCTGAACCGGCTGGAGATCCCCACCGGCGGCTCCATCAAGTTTGAGGGCATCGAGGTGGATGATGCCCACATCGATGCCGTGCGCCAGAAGATGGGCATGGTGTTCCAGCACTTCAACCTCTTCCCCCACCTGACCGTCAAGCAGAACCTCTGCCTGGCCCCGGAGCTGCTCAAGCTCAAGAGCAAGGAGGAGGCTTCCAAGCGTGCCGAGGAGCTGCTGGCCCGTGTCGGCCTGTCCGATAAAGCCAATGTGTTCCCCAAGAGCCTTTCCGGCGGCCAGCAGCAGCGCATTGCCATTGCCCGTGCTCTGGCCATGGACCCGGATGTCATCCTGTTCGACGAGCCCACCTCCGCCCTTGACCCTGAGATGGTCGGCGAGGTGCTGGAGCTGATGAAGGAGCTGGCCCACACCGGCATCACCATGCTGGTGGTCACCCACGAGATGGGCTTCGCCCGCGAGGTGTCCAACCGCGTCATCTTCATCGATGAGGGTAGGATCCAGGAAGATGAGCCCCCGCAGGAGCTCTTCTCGAACCCCAAGCATCCTCGTCTGAAGGCTTTCCTTTCCAGGATGCTGTAATTGAAGCTGAAAATGCCGTCGCACAAATTCGTGCGGCGGCATTTTTTGAATGGTTTAAAACTTCCAGAGACTTTGTGCCTGTTTATAAAGCCAGAGGGCACGGGTCTGAATCTCACTCTCGTTCCAGTCCGTTTTTGTCAGGGCATCCTGAAGCGTGGAAAGGCCCGATGCGCAGAGCGTAAGACCGGGCTTTTCCTGGCCCTTTCCGGCTTTCTTTGTGCTCCAGTCACTGTCCCGGATGGAGGCGTTCAAAGACTGCGGGATGATTGCAAGATTTCCCAGAGTCAGAAGGATAGAATCTCTTTTTTCTGCGTCCAGCGGGGTAGGGCAGGCGGGCCAGTTGTTGCGCCATTTTTTGGGCATCAGATGCTCAAGACTGTAATTGTTGAAACCATGCAGCACAACAGCACTCTGAGCAGGGCGGATGTGGCTTTCAATCAGATAAAGAACACCTTTAGAATAAAGATTCATCAGTTTAGAGTGTTCAAAACCATCCCGAAGTTCAGTGTCATCAGGAATCGAGGAGTTGGTGCCGCCAAGCACTTGCAAACGGTCTCGTAAATCCTGTGGAGTAAGTATTTCGTTGGCGATAAAGGAGAGAAATAACTTTGTATAATTTGTTGTGGAAGCACGAGTGACAATACGACGCATAACGTAGCTTTCCAGAATGCCATACATCTTGTTCAAAGCAGTCGTATCAGAAATATTTTTGGCAAGATAGAGAACGTACGGAATCAACGTTGTTGTTTTTAGACCGAAGATAACCACATTCAGCCGCTCGATACCAAATGTGGATGGAATTGTAGTGTCGCAGATATCCGGCTGAAATGTCTTACGGAACAACTTGGCATACTCCCTCAGAGAGGAAAGGATGATCTGCTTGCTTCCGCCGCAGTAGTTGTCCACAAAGCTCTGATAGGAATTTGACAGTCGATCTGTGCGGGCATAAATCAACTTGTCCTCTGTGCTGATACTGTATTTTTTATTTTGGATGAACAATTGAAAATAAGCATCAAAAAAGATGTCGATCAGAGGACGGCGAATGCGGCCGGTCTCTATAATGGTATCCCAGTATTCTTTTGTTGCGACGCTATTATCAAAGACAGGCTCCCAGATCGTCTGATAATCTGTCAGGTTATTACGACTGAAAAAATAATTCTTGAGCAGTTCAGAGGTGGTCAGGCTGACTCCAAGAGAGTTTAGAGAATCGAATATTTGCTGTTCATCATCATTCGCATCTAGGTCGATCCGAACAAAGTGAGTTTTTCCAACGATCGTGGTGTAATTTAATTTGGATGTATCCAATGATTCTACAAAAAAATTGTAAGCCTGAACGACACGGGATTTTGAAAAGTCATCTGTAATAGAAACTGGTGCGGTCATACCCATTACCTTTTCAAAGGCGGGACGATCGTTTTTTCCATGCTGAAGGCTCAAATCATTCGTGTCTGGAAATCGATAATGAGAATCAAATGTAAGAGACTGCCCTAACTTTAGACAGAGAACTTTCAAGAAGATGAGATATGTTGTCAATCGCTGCTGACCATCGATCAGAAGCAACTGCGTGGAATAAGGCTCGGACGATTTTGGCGTTCCGTTGTCTTTGAAAATCAGGGTACCAAGAAAATGTGGGGACTTTGTTTTGACCGTGAATTCCATATCATTTAGGAAGCGCTCCCAAAGATATTTGTCCCAGACGTAGGAACGTTGAAAAAATGGAATCTCAATCAATGTGGTTCCATCAAAAATGCTGGTGATTGTCGCTTTATGCGCATTCATAGAAAATCCTCCCGCTGCTTTTCAGATTTATTAGTAGAATAGCACGAATCCACTGTGAATTCAATAAATCACAAACAAAAGCTCCCGCTTCTCAGAAAAAGCTGAAAAACGGGAGCTTTACAATTCTACAAAACAGAAGCTATGCGCCTAGCCCATGGTCACGACAACTTCCACACCTTCACCGGCCTTTGCCAGCGGCAGGAGGGTGCCTGCAATAGGAGCACCGTTCACGGTGACGCTCTGCACGCCCTTCTGCACGGCGTGGGGGTTCTCCACCCGGATGTGGTACACGGCACCCCGGTAACGGCGGGTGACGGTGTAGCCTGCCAGCGTGTGGGGGATGCAGGGGTCAACGCGCAGGCCATCCAGAGTGGGCTGGATGCCCAGAATGTACTGGCTCACGTTCACGAAGGTCCATGCCGCCGTGCCGGTCAGCCAGCTGTTCTTGGCCTCGCCGAAGGTGGGGGCATCGCGGCCTGCCACCATCTGGCTGTAAACGTAGGGTTCGGTGCGGTGGATCTCGCTGATGTCCTCGATATAGGCCGGGCAGGTCTTTTTGTAGACAGCAAAGGCCCGGTCACCGTGGCCCAGCACGGTCTCAGCACAGCTGATCCAGGGGTTGTTGTGGCAGAAGATACCGGCGTTCTCCTTGTAGCCCGGGGGATAGCTGGAGATCTCGCCCAGATTGAGCCGGTAGGTGGTGTAGGCGGGCTGGAGCAGTACCACGCCGTACGGGGTGTCCAGCCGCTCCTCCACGCTCTTCAGTGCGGCTTCGGCCTGACCGGTCTCCCGGCCGATCCCGGCCATCACGCACATGCCCTGGGGTTCGATGAAGATCTGCCCCTCGTCGCATTCCCTGCTGCCTACGGGGGCACCAAAGGCATCGTAGGCACGGCGGAACCATGCGCCGTCCCAGCCGGCGGTCAGGGTGGCCTGTTCTACTGCGTCAATGGCGGTGCGGGCACTGGCGGCCTCCTCGGTGAGGTGCAGGTGGTCACAGAGTTCGGCGTACTCGCGGCCATATTTCACGAACATGCCCGCAATGAACACGCTCTCAGCCACGGGACCCTCGCTGGGGCCGGTGATCTGGAAGCTCTCGCCCGGGTGCTCCGAGAAGCAGTTCAGGTTCAGGCAGTCGTTCCAGTCGGCCCGGCCGATCAGCGGCAGGCCGTGGGGGCCCAGATGGGTATGGGTGTAGCGGAAGCTCCGGCGCAGATGTTCCATCAGGGGCTGTGCTCTGGTCACGTCGTTGTCAAAGGCAACCGGCTCGTCTAGGATCGACCAGTCACCGGTCTCCCGCAGATAGGCGGCGGTGCACGCAATGAGCCAGAGCGGGTCATCGTTGAAGCCGCTGCCCACGTCGCTGTTGCCCTTTTTGGTCAGGGGCTGGTACTGGTGGTAGGCACTGCCGTCCTCAAACTGGGTGGCAGCAATGTCCAGAATGCGCTCCCGTGCGCGGGAGGGGATCATGTGGACGAAGCCCAGCAGATCCTGACAGGAATCCCGGAACCCCATGCCGCGGCCGATGCCGCTCTCGTAATAGCTGGCACTGCGGCTCATGTTGAAGGTGACCATGCACTGATACTGGTTCCACAGGCTCACCATCCGGTCCAGCTTTTCCTCGCCGGAGGTCAGCTGCCAGCCCGAGAGCAGCTCCTGCCAGTAGTCGGCCAGTGCCCTGCGGGCGGCATCCACCTGTGCGTCGGTGGCATAGCGGGCCATCATGGCCTCGGCCCGGGCTTTGTTGATGATGCCGGGAGCGCTGAATTTTTCCCGGACCGGGTTTTCAATGTAGCCCAGCCCGAAGATGATGCTCTTTTTCTCGCCCGGTGCCAGCGTGAGATGGAAATGGTGGGCACCCACCGGAGCCCAGCCGTGGGCAATGCTGTTCGAGCAGTGACCGGCTTTGACCGCTTCCGGTGCGGCGGGGCCGCCGTACACGCCGCAGAAGGCATCCCGGCTGGTGTCGAAGCTGGTAACGGGGGTGTTGGCCCAGAACACGGCGTAGTGATCCCGGCGCTCCCGGTACTCTGTCTTATGATAGATGGCACTTTCCACCACTTCCACCTCGCCTGTGGAAAAGTTGCGCTGGAAATTGGAGCTGTCGTCCATGGCATCCCACAGGCAGAACTCCACATAGCTGAACACGTCCAGCGTGCGGGGGGCAGCGGTCTTGTTTTCCAGCGTCAGCCGGTCGATCTCACAGGCATCGCCCCGGGGCACAAAAAGTTCCTGAGCGGCCGCAATGCCGTTTTTTTCGCCCTGCAGGATCGTGTAGCCCAGACCGTGGCGGCAGGTGTAACGGTCCAGTTCCGTCTTGGCGGGCTGCCAGCCCGGGTTCCAGATGGTGCCGCCATCGTTGATGTAGATGCGGTGGCCGTCCATGTCCAGCGGGGAATTGTTGTAGCGGTAGCGGGTCAGCCGCCGCAGCCGGGCATCCCGGTAAAAGCTGTAACCGCCGCCGGTGTTGGACACCAGACTGAAAAAGTCCTCGCTGCCCAGATAGTTGATCCAGGGCAGGGGAGTGCGGGGCGTGTCGATCACATATTCCCGGCGCGCATCATCAAAATGTCCGAATCTCATAGCCTTGTTCCTCCTTATAGGGTAAACCGGAAATGCTGAAATCATTTGATGGCGAAAACGATTTAGAATTTGCGGCCCAAGGGTGGGAAAGGCACTTGTCACCCTAAGAATAGTCTATCCTGCGGGAAAAATCAAGAGCGGACCTGAAATATACAACAAGGGTGCAGCGGGTTGGTTCAAGGGCAGAAACCGGTATGGAAACGAAAAAATTATCGAACGGTAACGAAATGTAACGAAAACGATACAGACTGCATAATTCTGAGGAAATGAAATCTCGCAACCTGCTGAAATGCAGACTTTTAGGATAAAACTTTTCTTCTTTTGCTTGATTTTTAGTGCAAAGTGCGCTATATTGAAATTGCGAAAACGATTTAGGATTCGCTCGGGAGCCCTGAGCGGGTCCCTGTGAGGGAGGGCGGCGAAATGTCATCCTTGAAAGATCTGGCGCGTGAATGCGGTGTCTCGGTGGCAACGGTGAGCAAAGCGCTCAATGGCCAGTCGGACATCTCTGCTGCGACCCGCGACCGTGTCCGCGAGGCGGCCCGCCGGATGGGCTATGTGCCCAATATGGCGGCCCGCGCAATGAAGACCAACCGTACCTACAACCTTGGTGTTCTATTTGTGGACGAGCGGCAGAGCGGTCTGGCCCACGAGTACTTTTCGGCGGTGCTGGACAGCTTCAAGGTGCAGGTGGAAAAGCTGGGCTACGATATCACCTTTGTCAACCGGAACCTCGGCGGCAGAACAATGACCTATCTGGAGCACTGCCACTACCGGGGCGTGGACGGAGCGGTGATCGCCTGCGTGGATTTCAACGATCCGCAGGTGGTGGAGCTGGTCAACAGTGATGTGCCGGTGGTGACCATCGACCATGTGTTCAACAACCGGATGGCGGTCCTTTCCGATAATGTCAACGGGCTTTCGGCGCTGGTGCGGTACGCCTACTCCAACGGCCACCGCCGCATCGCCTTTATCCATGGCGAGCGCACGGCGGTGACGGAGAACCGGCTGGCGGGCTTCTACAAGAGCTGCGCGGAGCTGGGGCTGCAGGTCCCCGAAGAATATGTGCGCTGCGGTGTGTATCACGATCCCGACCGCTGTGCCGAGGAGACCCGGGCCCTGCTGGCACTACCCCAGCGGCCCACCTGCATCCTCTTCCCTGATGACTTCTCGGCCATGGGCGGCTGCATCGCTCTGCAGGAAGCGGGCCTGAGCATCCCGGAGGATATTTCCGTGATGGGATATGACGGCATTTACCTCTCCCGCGTGATGAAACCCCAGCTGGTGACCTGGCAGCAGAACACCAGAATGCTGGGCCGGATGGCAGCGGATAAGCTGGTGCAGATGATCGAGCACCCCCGTGTGACGCTGGCCGAGCAGATCCCGGTGACAGGAAAACTGCTGGAGGGCGGCTCGGTGCGCAGCATCGAATGAATGGGTTGGATTTGGTTCCGGGCGAACCGGAGCCTTGAATTTGAAACGCTTTTTCACGAAAACCATTGAAGGAGGTTTTTCATTATGAGAAAGATTTCGCGTCGTAATTTCCTGCTGGCTTCCGGTGCAGTTACCATCAGTGCAGCGCTGAGCGCATGCGGCGGCTCCTCTTCTTCTACCGGCGCGGCATCCTCTGCCGCAGTTTCTTCCGCCGCTTCCGATGCTCCGGCAGCTCAGGGCAAGGTGCTGAATATCTGGTGCTGGAACGACGAGTTCCAGGGCCGCTTCAATAACTATTACCCCGAGGTCGCCTCCATCGCTGAGGATAAATCCACCACCACCCTGAAAGATGGCACCGTTGTCAAGTGGACCATCAACGCCAACGAGAACAACAACTACCAGAATAAGCTGGATGAGGCCCTGCTGAATCAGGACTCCGCCGCCGATGATGACAAGGTAGATATCTTCCTGATCGAGGCCGACTACGCACTGAAGTATGTGGATTCCGATTACGCGCTGGATGTCAAGGCAGACATCGGCCTGACCGATGCCGATCTGGCTGGTCAGTACCAGTACACCAAGGACATCGTTAGCGTGGATGGCAGCCAGCGCGGCACCACCTGGCAGGCGACCCCCGGTCTGTTCGCATACCGCCGCAGCATCGCCAAGGAAGTGCTGGGCACCGATGATCCCACCGAGGTGCAGAGCCATCTGTCCGATTGGGATAAGTTCAACGAGGTGGCTGCACAGGCCTATGCAAAGGGCTACAAGATGCTGTCCGGCTTCGATGATGCCTACCGCACCTTCTCCAACAACGTGGACGCTCCCTGGGTGGACGGCACGACCGTCAAGGTAGATCCCAACATTATGAAGTGGGTCGATCAGACCAAGGAGTACACCGATAAGGGTTACAATAATAAGTCCAGCCTGTGGGACAGCCAGTGGGCAGCTGATCAGGGCCCGAGCGGCAAGGTGTTTGGCTTCTTCTATTCCACCTGGGGCATCAACTTCACCCTGCTGGGCAACTCTCTGGAGACCCCTGTGGCCGAGGGCGGCAAGGAAGAAGTGGGCAACGGCATCTACGGCGATTACGCAGTCTGCGAAGGTCCTCAGCCTTATTACTGGGGCGGCACCTGGATCTGCGCGGCAGCCGGTACCGATAATACCGATATCATCCGCGACGTGATGCAGAAACTGACCTGCGACGAAGCCATTATGAAGCAGATCACCCTGGATACGCAGGATTACACCAACAACGAGAAGGCCATGGAAGAGATCGCAAACAGCGATTATGCCTCCGACTTCCTGGGCGGCCAGAACCATATCGCCCTGTTTGCAGAAGCTGCAAAGAAGATCGATATGTCCAACGCAGGCCCGTACGATCAGGGCCTGAACGAGAGCCTCCAGAATGCCTTCAAGGATTACTTTACCGGCACGGTGGACGAGGATACCGCAAAGGCAAACTTCGAGACCGCCATCAAGGAAAAGTACCCCGAGCTGACCGATGTGGTCTGGCCCGCATAAGCGCAGCCGGAACCTGAAAACCTTTTGAACCGAATCTGAATGGGGCGGGCCGGACGCTGATCCCGCCCGCCCCGTTTTGCTTTGGGCAGTGTACGTCAGGAGGGCAGTTACTATGGGAGCAAAACCAAAGAAGAACGGCTCGATCAGCTATGCAAAGTGGGGCTATATCTTCATTGCACCGTTCTTCCTCATCTTTGCGGTGTTCCAGCTCATCCCACTGGGGTCTACGATCTATTACAGCTTTTTTGAATATTACCGCAGCGGCCTGAAGATCATCGGCCCTACCTTTGTGGGCCTGAAGAACTACATCACCCTGTTTGCAACCGACCTGCCCAAATACTTTGGCAACACGCTGCTGCTCTGGATCATCGGTTTCATCCCGCAGATCGCCATCTCGCTGCTGCTGGCGGCCTGGTTCACCGACCTGCGCCTGAAGCTGAAGGGCCAGACCTTCTTCAAGACAGTCATCTACATGCCCAACCTCATTATGGCTTCGGCGTTCGCCATGCTGTTCTTTGCCCTGTTCTCGGATAACGGCCCCGTGAACGCTGCACTGGTGGGCATGGGCATCCTCAAGGAGCCCTTCAGCTTCCTGAACAGTGTCTGGGGCAACCGCGGCCTTATCGGTCTGATGAACTTCCTGATGTGGTTCGGCAATACGACCATCATGCTGATGGCGGCCATCATGGGCGTGGACCCCACCCTGTATGAGGCAGCGGAGCTGGACGGCTGCACCCCGAACCAGATGTTCTGGAAGATCACCATCCCGCTCATCCGGCCGATCCTGGTCTATGTGATGATCACTTCGATGATCGGCGGCCTGCAGATGTTCGATGTGCCGCAGATTCTGACCAACGGCAAGGGCGGCCCCGACCGCACCTCCACCACCATGATTATGTACCTGAACAACCACCTGTTCAGCAAGAACTACGGTATGGCCGGCGCGGTCTCGGTGGTGCTGTTCCTGGTGTGCGCAGTGCTCTGCGTGATCGTTTACATGGCCCTGACCAAGGAGGACGACGGCCTGAGCAAGGCCGAGCGCAAGGCCCGCAGGCAGGCGGCCAAACAGGTGAAGGGAGGAAAAGCATAATGTCACACGCAGTCAAGACAAGATCCGAAAAAGCGACCCTTGCGGCCCGCCGCACGGTGTGCTATGCGGCGCTGGTGCTGCTGAGCTTTTTATGCCTGTTCTTCTTCTATGTGCTGGTCATCAATTCCACCCGCACCCATTTTGAGATCCAGAAGGGCTTTTCCTTTCTGCCGGGCAGATCCTTGATGACCAACCTGAAAAACGTGCTGTCGGATGCCAACATCCCGGTGCTGACTGGTGTGCGGAACAGCCTGATCGTGTCCGGCTGCTCGGCTGCCCTCAGCGTCTATTTTTCGGCCCTGACAGCCTACGGCATCTACGCCTATAACTTCCGGTTCAAAAAGGCGGCGTTTGCCATCATCCTGCTCATTATGACCATGCCGACCCAGGTCTCGGCGCTGGGTTTCCTGCAGCTCATCACAAAGATGGGACTGAAGAACAGCTTCATTCCCCTCATCATCCCCAGCATTGCGGCCCCGGCGGTGTTCTTCTTTATGAAGCAGTATCTGGATGCCAGCCTGCCCATGGAGATCGTGGAAGCCGCCCGCATTGATGGCGCAGGGGAGTTCTACACCTTCAACCATATCGTGCTTCCCATTATGAAGCCCGCTCTGGCGGTGCAGGCCATCTTCTCCTTTGTGTCCAGCTGGAACAACTACTTCATCCCCGCACTGGTGCTGGATACGGCAGACAAAAAGACCCTGCCCATCCTCATTGCACAGCTCCGCAGTGCCGACTTCCTCAAGTTCGATATGGGCAAGGTCTATATGCTGGTGGCCATTGCCATCCTGCCTGTGATCATCGTTTATCTGCTGCTGTCCAAGTTCATCGTCCGTGGTGTTGCACTGGGCGGTGTCAAGGGCTGAGCATTCCGTTCTCTCCTTTGGAAAAAGCACCCGCAGCCAGCAGGCCGCGGGTGCTTTTCTATCCTCTCGTGCTCAGTCGGCTTTGGCAATGCGCTGCATCGCGGTGGAAGCGACATACTTCTCCTTGATGGCGCGGAGCTGGGCCATGTGGTCGGTGTTCACGTGGGCCTGCTGCTGGGCTTCGGAGTCCCACTCCTCAACGATGAGCAGCTCGTCCGGGTCAGCGGCGCTCAGGTAGTAATCATAGCGCTCAAAACCGTCCTCCTGCTGGACCTTTGCCAGAATGCCGGCAGCGGCGACCTCCTGCAGAAAAGCGTCCCTCTGGCCGGGGAGCATACGGTAGGTGACCAGAAGCATCATGTGTTCCATGGCGAAATCTCCCTTATAATGTTCCAATGTGTGTGTTAGACAAAAGCCGCCGGAAATCGCTTCCCGGCGGCTTTTGCTTATTAGGAGGATCAAAAGATGATCCCTGGAGAACTTAGTTCAGGATGGTCTGCTCGGTTTCGACATCAAAGAGGTGAACCTTGTGCGGATCAAATGCAACGCGGACGGTGTCTCCGTTGCGTGCCTTGGAGGTGGGAGCGACACGGGCGGTCATCTTGTTGCCCTTGTACTCCAGGTACAGGTAGATCTCAGCGCCCATCATTTCGGACACATCGACCTGAGCCTCCAGGTGGCAGTCGGGGTGCTTTGCCATAAACTCGGGCTCGTCGTCGATATCCTCAGGACGGATGCCCATCTTGACCTTCTTGCCAACGTAGGAATCCAGCTTGCCGTCAGCGGTCTTTTCCTTGGGCAGGGGGATGGTGTCGCCGCCCAGGTCAATGGCGTACTGATCGCCGTTCTTGGTCACGGTGCCGTCCAGGAAGTTCATCTGGGGGCTGCCGATGAAGCCGGCAACGAACATGTTGCAGGGCATGTCGTACAGGTTCTGCGGGGTATCGACCTGCTGGATGATGCCGTCCTTCATAACAACGATGCGGTCGCCCATGGTCATAGCCTCGGTCTGGTCATGGGTAACGTAGATGAAGGTGGTAGCCAGCTTCTTGTGCAGCTTGATGATCTCGGTGCGCATGCTGGTACGCAGCTTAGCATCCAGGTTGGACAGGGGCTCGTCCAGCAGGAAGACTGCCGGGTTACGAACCATTGCACGGCCCAGAGCAACACGCTGACGCTGACCACCGGACAGAGCCTTGGGCTTGCGGTCCAGCAGGTGCTCGATCTCCAGGATCTTGGCAGCCTCGTGAACGCGGCGGTCGATCTCGTCCTTCGGGGTCTTGCGCAGCTCCAGACCGAAAGCGATGTTCTTGTAAACGGTCATGTGGGGGTACAGAGCGTAGCTCTGGAACACCATGGCGATATCACGATCCTTGGGGGGAACGTCGTTGATCAGGCGGCCGCCGATGTACATTTCGCCCTTGGAGATCTCCTCCAGACCGGCGATCATGCGCAGGGTGGTGGACTTGCCGCAGCCAGAGGGGCCGACGAAGATGATGAACTCCTTATCCTGGATCTCCAGGTTGAAGTCGGTAACAGAAGGAGCGGTAGCGCCCGGATAGATCTTGTAGATGTGCTGGCAGCTAATCGAAGCCATAGGTCATTGCCTCCATTAAAATTTTTCTATGTTACGGCACCTTGACGGTGCACGCTCTCGTTGATATTATAATAACAGATAACTTTGTGATATAAAATAGCATTTTATTGATTTGAGGTGTCAGATATTGCTTTATGATTGGACAAGCACCGCAGCCCTTGGCGTGGTGCGGGATATCCAGCCCAAAGACCCCCTGACCCTGACCGGCGAGGGGCTGTGGGTCTGCCTGATCTCCAGCGGCAGATGCACTGCCAGCCTGACCGATGCCTCGCCCTCCCCGGCGGGCAGCGCACTGATCCTGCCGCCCCAGAGCGCGGCGGCGGGCCATCTGGTGCTGAGCCGCGCCCCGTTGACCCTGACCCCGGAAGGGGAGAGCCACCTGCTCTGCATCCAGCTGACCGGGCAGGCGGCGGTGCAGTTCCTTGCCGGGCTGACGGAGCTGCCGTTCCTGGCCCGGGGCGAGACCTGCCCCGCCGCCGCAGAGCTGCTGGGCCGCCTTGCCGCCGAGGCCGATACACCCCGCAGCCGGGTTGCCAGCCAGCTGGCCTTTGCCCTGCTCTGTGAGCTTGCGGGGGCCGACAGCGCCGCCCCGCCCCTGCCGCCGCTGGTGGAGGCCGCCATTGAGGATATCCGCCAGAACTACGCTGGCCTGTACGGCGTGGAAGAGCTCAGTGAGCGGCTGGGAGTCTCCAAGAGCCACCTTGTCCGCACCTTTACCGCCGCCGTGGGGGTGCCCCCGGGGCGATACCTGACCACCGTGCGGGTGGAAGCCGCCATGCGGCTGCTCCTGCACCGGGAATACACGCTGGATGTCATTGCCAGCCTGTGCGGCTTCTCAGGGGCCAACTACCTGTGCCGGGTGTTCAAAAAAGAGACCGGCCAATCCCCCGCACAGTGGCGGGCCTTGGCCGGTCAGACAGCGCGGCCCCTCAGCCCGGCGGAAAGCCAGCGGGAGCAGGCACTGTATATTTAAAATGTTCAGGAGCCGGGGCAGCACCCGGCTCTTTTCCGTGGAGGCGTTCAGCCGCACACAGACTGCGGGCGCTTGAGCAGGAACACCGTCAGGGCCAGCGTGATGGCCTCGGCGGCGGGGAAGGCCGACCACACGCCGTTCATGCCGAACAGGGCGCTCAGGATCAGCGAGCAGGTGACGATGGCGGCCACGCCCCGGCTGACCGAGGTGATGGTGGCCTCGGTGGGGCGGTTGACCGCACCCAGATAGCCCGCCGCAACAATATTGCAGCCTGCAAAGAAGTAGCCCAGGAAGTAGATGCGCATACCGCTGTGGGCATATTCGGCCATCAGAGCAGAGCTCTCGCTGTTGAAGAGGGCAACAAAGGTATCGGTAAAGCCAAACACGGCACCGTACAACACCGCCGCCAGCGCCAGCGCGGTACCGCAGCCCAGCAGAAGCAGCTTTTTTGCTCCGGCTATCTCATTTTTGCCGTAGCACTGGCTGATCAGCGGCTGGGCACCCTGGGCCACGCCGTTGAAGATGGCTGTTGCCACCAGCGCAAAGTTGGCCACCACGCCGTAGGCGGCTACGCCCACATTGCCCGCCAGCCGGAGCAGCAGGAAGTTGAACACGGTGGTGGTCACGGCAGAGGAGAGCTCCCCGACAAAACCGGAGATGCCCAGCTGGCAGCTCTGCACCAGCAGCCGGGCCGAGGGGGCCTGCCGGACAAAGGTGAGCGTGTTGCTCTTTTGAAAGAAGTGGCGGCTGCAGATGGCGATGCTGAGCACCGGCGAGATGGCGGTTGCCAGCGCCGCGCCGGGCAGGCCCAGCCCCATGGGGAAGATGAAGATGTAATCGAACACCACATTGAACAGGCTTCCGCTCAGGGTGGCCACCATGGCAAGGGACGGGTCGCCGTCGTTGCGGACGAAGGCCGAGAAGATGTAGTTGCACATGAAGAAGGGTGTGAACAGCAGGAAGATGCGGGTGTAGTTCAGGCCCAGGGCCACGATGTCCCCATCGCCGCCCATGAGCTGCAGAAGCGTGCCCGGGCAGAACGCGCCCGCCAGCATGAACGGGATGGCGATCAGGCAGGCGCAGAGGATGGCGTTGGAAAAATACCGCTGCGCCCGCGCCTCGCCCTGCGCCTGCAGGATGGCGTACCGGGTGGCCGCACCAAGGCCGATCATCGAGCCGAAGGCAAAGATCAGGTTGTACATGGGCAGGCAGAGGTTCAGCAGAGTCACGCCGTCGGTGCCCGCCGCCTGGGCGATGAAATAGGTGTCGGCCAGAATATAGCACGATGTGCCGATCAGACCGAAAATATTCTGCGACACATACTTGAAGAACTGCTTTGTCAGGTTCATGGATGCTTCCTTTCCGCAGGGAGAATAGGGGAGTGAAACGTAAAAACGACTACTACTATATCATAAAACCTGGCATATTTCAACGAAAAAGCGAGAAAACACGCTATCATTTCCCAAACAGAACACTTCTCCCCGGGGCGATGCCGCTATCCGAAAATGTCATACAAACACCGTCGCTTTTGTGCAACTTGCCAAAGATGCTTTGGGGTTGTTGACAAAAAAAAAAAAAAGTTTTATGATTTTTGTGTAAGATGCCACATAAAAACAGAAGAATCGGCAAACCAGTCGAAAGGCTGCGACGCAAAGCTAAAGGGCCTGGAATATGGCAGCCAGCTGCACTTTCTCAACCATACCGCACATGGGCATCACCTCAAGGGGCGGTAGATTCCCAAAGTACAAAACGCAGAGCGTTGTACCAGCCATTTGGCCGGTGCGGCGCTCTTTTTGCTTTGTGCGGCATGGTTATATTTTGGGAGTAATTCATAAAAGGAGGATTTTTATGAAAAAGCGTTTCGTCAGCTTGTTGGTTGTAGTATGTATGCTACTTACACTATTTCCGGTGTCAGCGTTTGCAGATAATGCAAAAAGCGGTGAGTTTCATACGGATGGAATAAAAACACAAGATGGAAATTTTGTGTATAGTGTAAATGAAGATGACACTGCAACGTTGGTATAATACATTGGCTCGGAAGATGTGCTTGCGGCAAATAATTATGAAGTTGATATTCCTGCCGAGTTTGACGGACATTCTTTGAGTAGAATCGGACAGGCCGCGTTTGCAGCAGAATATCATTCTAATTTTAAGTATTGGAATGCAACCTGTGGCAAGATTCAAAAAGTTAAAATTCCAGAATCGGTGACATATATTTGCGCGGGTGCCTTTTATCATTGTGAGTCTTTGAAAAGTGTTAATATTCCAGAGAATGTTACAAAGATTGAATGGTGGGGATTTGCAAATTGTACAGGGCTAGATGATATTACTTTTGAAGGTAATAGCAAAATCACAACAATTGAGATGGAGTGCTTCTCGAATTGTTCGAGCCTAGAAAGGATTGATCTGCCAGAAGGGATTACAGATATTCGTTGGGGTGCTTTTGAGAACTGTACTTCACTTATGAATGTTGTCATTCCTTCTAACACTGAAAGAATTTACAGGAAAGCATTTTACAATTGTGCGCTCGGAACGGTTACTTTCCCTGCATCTTTGAAAGGAATTGAAGTTGCGGCATTTGGTAGGCCGATTTCGCTGACAAAAGTTTATTATGCCGGAACAGCCGATCAGTGGAATGCTCTTGTAAGCGCTCCCTTTGTTCCTCTTGATGGCAAGACGGATGGCACTAGCAAAAACTTCACTGGAATTAATTATAAAGAGGATTCGTATGGCGGCAATAATGAGCAGCTTCGTCAAGATGGGCTGGTTATAATCCCTTGCAAGATGGATGTGACCACCTCCAAGAGCGACTACCTGGTCAATACTCCCGTTGATGTGAACATTGCCATTGCCCCCGGTACTGATATGTCCAAGATTCTCAATGGCAGTGTTGCTTTGACCTACGGTGATGAAGTTGAAAAGGTAGAACTGAACGGCAAGGAACTGACCAAGAAAGAATACATTGTTCGGGAGCTGGCTCAGAAACTGACTTCCCAAAGCAGTAATTCCCAAAGCAGTAATATCAAAGCAACCCTGAATGTGACCTACAAAAAAGCCGGCAAGTTTGATTTTGGCGTTGCCCTGAAGGACGCAAGTGGTGACCAGATTTGTGCTGCTGGCACTCAGGTCGTTGTTGCCGAAGAGGCTGCCGAACTGACCCCTGCAACCAAGCTCTACACCCTGACCGTCAAGAATGCTGATGTTACCATTAAGAATGGTGACGAAGAGATCAAGGCTGAGAAGAACGACAAGGGCGAGCTGATCGCCAAAGTGCCCGAAAAGGCTGACGTGACCGTGACCTACACCAGCCAGAGCGATGCCGTTGCATTTGACCAGTGGACTATTACCACCGATGAAACGCTGGATGTGGATGTCAAGAACAACCCCCTGAAGTTCCAGATGCCTGACGGTGGCGTGACCATCGAAGCCATGACAAAGGATGCCTCCATTGAGGAGGACGAGCCCAACATTCTGGGCACCGCCGCAGTAGTCGGCACTGCCGCTGCTGGCACCGCCATTCTGGCATGGCAGGGCTACCAGCTGGGCACGGAGCTGTACCTGAAAACCGCTCTGCCCGCCGGTACTGCCATCCCCACAAACCGTGCCGAGCTGGCCCTGCTGGTGTGGAACCATGCCGGTAAGCCCGCACCCGCCGCAGTTCTGCCCGCCGATGCAACCGATACCCAGAAGGCCATTGCCTGGGCTGTGGAAAACGATCTGCTCAAGGCCGCAAAGGACAACGGCGAGACCTATGTGGATACCGATTCCGTGAGCCGTGTTGAAGTGATCCGCGTGTGGAATAAGGCACAGGAAAAGTAAACCCCACCGTCATCCCTTCGGGATGCCACCGCCCCTAATAGGGGCGGCCTTGGCAAAAAGGTGAAACTATCCGCCATGCCAAGGGCCCCCGATCAGCGGGGGCTGTCGCTGAAAGCGACTGGGGGGTTGCCCCCCACAACCGAACCATTCTCTATTCCCAAATAACCTGTGGAAGCGCCCTGCCGGGGAACCGGTGGGGCGCTTCTGCATAGGGGCGGGAGCCGAAACCGCCGCTTTTTCCGCTCTAGCGCCGTGGTTTTTATTGACAAGCTCCCGGCTTGCTATTATAATAGAACAGTCATAATAGCATTCGTGCGCGGCTTTGCGGCTGCGTCAATCCAATAGACAAGGAGAAGATCCAAAATGGCACAAGAAATCAAGATGTCCGCTTCCGGCCTGAAGGCGATGCAGGACGAACTGGAATACCTCAAGACGGTCCGCCGCAAGGAGCTGGCCGAGGAGATCAAGGAAGCCCGCAGCCACGGCGACCTTTCTGAAAACAGCGAGTACGATGAAGCCAAGAACACCCAGGGTCTGGTGGAGAACCGCATCACCGAGCTGGAGCAGATGGTCAAGAACGCTGTGATCATCGACGAGAGCGAGCTGAGCGTGGACAGCGTTGCTGTTGGCACCCACGTTTCCATCAAGATGATCGGTGACGATGAGGCCGAGGAGTACGATATCGTTGGCCGCACCGAGGCTGACCCCATCAACGGCAAGATCAGCGACGAGAGCCCGGTGGGCCACGCTCTGCTGGGCAAGGCCGTGGGCGAGAAGGCTGAAGTCCTGCTGCCCTCCGGCCAGACCGTCGAGTACGAAGTGCTGGCCATCACCCACGCCGCAAACTGAGCCTGAACGGGAGGAAACCATGGAAGAGCAAAAGAGAAACCCCGCTCAGGGCCTGTCTGAGAGCGAGCAGGTGCAGGTGCGCCGCCAGAAGCTGGCCGACCTGCAGGCTGCCGGAAACGACCCCTTCACCCTGACCAAGTTCCCGCAGGACGCATACTCTGCCGACCTGAAGGAAGAGTTCAAGGATCTGCCCAACGAGACCGACAGCGGCAAGCAGGTCGCGCTGGCTGGCCGTATGATGTCCAAGCGCGTGATGGGCAAGGCAAGCTTTGCCCACCTGCGCGATGACAAGGGCGATATCCAGCTGTATGTCCGCCGCGACGAGCTGGGCGAGGAGGCTTACGCCGCCTTCAAGAAGCTGGACGTGGGCGATATCATCGGTGTCAAGGGCGAGGTGTTCCGCACCAAGACCGGCGAGCTGAGTGTTCGTGCCACCGAGCTGACCCTGCTGGCCAAGAGCCTGCGCCCCCTGCCCGAGAAGTTCC
>OLNV01000607.1_pt1 | contig 27508 bp, 24 predicted proteins | sample 1672891 | NCBI WGS metagenome assembly OLNV01 (sample SAMEA3136734, study PRJEB25190) | human gut metagenome | biome: human gut; feature: human-associated habitat; material: faeces | place: Austria | collected 2013 | reverse complement strand
TTGAATGACAAACTTCCTCCAAATACTTCAATTCTCTTCCAGAGAAATAGGGTTTGTTAAATGGAATCATAACTTATAAAAATTTAATGTTATTTACAAATTGCACGTGAACACAATATTTTGAAAGATATTGCGTTTATCAAATATGAAGCAAAACAAAAACATAAAGAAGAACTTATTCGAACGCATCCAAGATGTGTTTGCGAAGTCTCTTGCCCTTATTCTCTCCATATATTTTCGTATAACCGGTCAGAAAGAACTCTAACCCTTCAATGCATTCAAGTAATATTGAAGCATCTTTTCAGCTTCAGTCTTTGAGTCAAATCCTGCATCAGCCACTTCCTTGGCATAACTTCTGCGAACAGGAATATTCTTCTCGACAACAGGGATAATCTTCTCAGCCCAAGCTGCTGCACCATCATCCAAGTTGATAAAATGTCCCAGTTCACAAGCACTAGCTTCTGGAGTTACAGCAGTTGAAAAGAACATTGGCAAGCCACAACTTTGGCTTTCCAATCCCACAACAGGCAATCCCTCATAGCGGGAAGGCAACAGGAAGGCATCAAAAGCATTATAGAATTGCTGGATATCCTCTCTTCTTCCAAGCCAGGACATAGCAGGTTCAATACCAGTTTCCTTGATACGCTCTTTCATCTTCTCCTCCAGGATGCCAGCACCAATGATAACAAACTGAGCATTTTTCTGACGCTTATAGATTTCACTCATCACATCTATCAAGAACAGAGGATTCTTCTGATGCTCAAATCTTCCGATAAAGCCATATACCACCTTATCTTCCCAACCAAACTTCTTGCGGGTCTCATTACGAAGTTCTGGCTTATAAGAATTAAACTCAGTATTGATAGCCGTCTTGAAGATTGCAATCTTTCCTTCATCAAATGCCTTCTTACCGAACTGGAATATACCACAGTCCTCTCCACATGCCATATAATGAGTGGCATAGAGATGAGAAAGCGGACGGAGCATATACTTTACGTATGTCTTCCACTCACCAGGAGCAGCCATTGATAAAGATTCTGAGATACGAACCTTTACGCCAGCTTTCTTGGCTGCATACATTGGGAAGAAATTCATCATACTGTTGTAAGCATGAACCACATCATACTTTTCTTTCTTGAAGAGTTCATACAAGGCATCAGTATGTCCCTTGAGTTTCTTAAAAGATGGCACGATAAACACGCGACCGCCTAATGTTTCAATCTCCTCCTGTGGAATGGCATTAGAGTCATCGTTGCATACGATGTCCATCTGTACTTTGGTCTTATCTATATGGCGGAAGTACTCCATAATGAGATTCTTCTTACCGCCAGACAGGATAGGACCACCTATAACTGCTACTTTAATCATTGTGCCTAATAATTATAAAATCCTTTCTTAAGTAGAAAATGCTTAGCTCTAGCAATAGGATCAAGCAAAACATATAAATGCAAACGTAGAAGAATCAAAACAACTTTACGGAAAATATCCATATTCTCCCAACTCGTTTTCTTTATAGACTCTTTAAACAGAGGCTCATCATTAATCACTTTTGAATAATGTGAAAGTTTTTGAGACAATGAGTTAGGATTCATTGGACTAAAATATGTATTCATGGCAATTGCCATCAACATATAAGTTGTTCTCTCATAAAAAGCTTTTATAAATTTATCTTTCATAACAAAGCCTTCTATATCTTCTCGGATAACACGATAGCAATCAGCTAAGAACTTCGTATTATTTTCGTCAACCTTCTTCGAAATAGAATTAGGAACATATCTATAATGATAAAAACACCTATTTATATATAGGGCTTTATGAGCATAATAAAAAGCTCTCAAAGAAAATTCAACGCCCTCAGAGCCCTGTACCAAACGCTCATCATGATATATTCCATGCTTTTTGGCATAATCCATTCTAACTAGCTTACATACACCATCAGAAAGACCATACTTGTAAATAAGCGTTTTTATAGACAGTTGCTTACATTCATTTTCATCATACAACGTAAAAGGTGCTGATTTATCAGACCATTTATCTATGGCTTTCCCATCTAATTCTTCAATATATCTCCAATAGATAATATCAAGTCCTTGGTATTCGGAGATGAACTTTGACAAAACCTCACATGTATCAATGTCAAACCAATCATCACCATCCAAATATGTAATCCATTCTCCTGTTGCATGATGATAACCAACATTTCTCGCCTGAACTAGTCCTTTATTGTCATGAATGGACTTGATACGACTGTCTTTGCTAGCATATTCGTCACAGATTTCCACTGTTCCATCAGTTCCACCTACAACTAATAACAACTCCCAATTCGAAAAGGTTTGATTCAATATAGACTCAATACATTGTCGAATATAAGGAGCAACATTATAACTTGGAACCACAATACTAATTAAAGGATTCTTTTCCATTATACTATTTTTTTAATCAAAAATTTACACCACATCGGAATCATACTTTTAAGTTTTACCTTTAACGATGGTCTAAAACTTGCAACAAATGTATTACTGAACCAATTTGGGGTGTTAATACCATCATAGATAAAATCTCTAATAGCTGCTTCACGTTTCGTTGGTTGCACCAAATTTCTATTATGTCTAGCCACTTTTTCAAATGTACTTTCTAAAGAATAAAACAAAGTAGAATACTTAGCCCATACAGTTAAGCCTTTCTGAGTATTTATCAAGATACATGAAACCCCTTTAGTATTGAAGAAGGACGGATGCTCCTTTTCAATTCCCCAATAATCTCCTATTGTTATATCGCCAGAGCGCTCAGGCTTACAATAATGACATTGAAAACAAGAGTTACGATAAGTATGCCCTTCAAGAAAACGGAAATAATATGGGTCAACAGTACAAGACTTATACTTATACTTATACTTATACTTATACTTATACTTATACTTATACCCTAATCCCCAACCACCTCGTTTATCACGAAAATCATATTCAAGAATTGGAGACTTACTTTGATCACCAAGCCAAGCTATATATTTTTTAAAAAGAAGCGGACTTGCAACACCATGACAAATCAAATCCATAGTGAAAAGATTCTCATAATCTTTTTTCAAGTACGCCTTCAATCCTGCTATTTGGCAACCTGTACCACTAAAAAGGACCTTTCGTCCATCTTTAAGGTACTGCTTTACCTCAGTAAACGTATGTCTAGTATCAGCCTGAACATATTTACTACTAAGAATAGGACTAAGTTCATCCAAAGTAGAAGCACAAACATGATGAGCATTCCATTCTTTATCATACACAACACCAAATACGACACCTCCTTCGTTTATCCACGCTTTTGCTATACCTGCAAAAGCACCACCAGAAGCACTTCGGTAAAGCAATTCGTCATCCTTTAGTCGAATTGCAAAAACTCTCTGTGGATATTTCGTATCTACAGGAGTGTTTTGAGGACAACGAGCCACACACAATCCACAATCCACACACTGTTCTTGGTTGATTGAAGAGGTCAAAAAACCTTCTTTGTCTTCAACCATAGAGATTGCATGATGTGCACACAATTGTTCACAAGCTCGACATCCTGTACATAAATCTGTTATTTTCTCCATTAACTTATTGCCGCTTTGAGAAATTCCCAACCTATTTTTCTTTGCTCTTCTAAAATCTTATTTACATCAGTAAAATCAACACCTGTATTATCGACATATGAAAAATCATCAAAATTCTTCAGATGTCTATCTTCCAGTCCTATTAATTTTAACAAACTTGCCAATCTACTACTATAGCTATTTGGATAAATACAAATCATAGGAGTATTCAAATTACAAGCGAACGCTGTTGCGTGGAACGAATCAGTAATTACGCAACCAGCATTAGCTATAAGACCAATAAAGTCTTCAACATTCGGAATGAGTTCAGCCTTACCACATCGTAAACCTTGATAGTGACGAATACAAAACCGGACCAACTTCCAGCCTTTTCTTTTGGCAAACTCCTTGGCGTATCTATCAAAATTCGGATTAGTATTCAACTGATAAATCAACACATACTTACCTTTTTCATATTTCGACTCATATGTATTACTCAGTACCGACATCCAATATTCCTTGTTAACTTGTAAAGTTGGATCCAAGACATGCGTTGCAGAAGGCAAGCCTAATTGCTTTTCAACTATATCCTTCGCACTTGCTTCTCTTACAGAAATATATTGATACCTTGAAAGCAAAGCCTTGGTTTCTTCTACTTCCCAATCATCAAGTTTATTCTTTCCAATACTTGCAGCATAAGAAATCTTCCTCACATTGTCTGGTACAAACTTCAAGAACAGCTCTGGTAAAATTCCATTGTTCCATCCAGAATTCCAAGTCTGATCGCTGCCAGTACAATAAATATCGCTAGTAATCGGAAAATCTTTAAAATCATCCATACAAGAATACTCCTTCACCTGCTGATTGAGATATTTCTTTATGAATGCCTTGAAAACTTTATCCTCCTTTATAAAAGAAGGAATCAATATTAACGGATATAATAACTTTGCAAGAAATCCTTTTCCTTGTGTAAAGGAATGGGCTCTATCTAAATAGGAGAGTTTCCCATTTTTGTCATAATTAATAAAATCAACTATACACCCTAGTTCTCTAAAAACTTCTTGTGTAGCCAATGCCTGAAGCACAGAACCATAGTTTCGAACATTTTGAAGGGTAATGATTGTTATTCTTTTCATAATTATTCCAAAGCTTTTATTAATTTACGAGTACATGCCTCTAAAGAATAATTCTCTCTAATAAAATTCAACATTAAAGACTGAGATAAATCTTTATTTAAACATTTTACTATAGCTTTTCCTATATCATCTATATTATATGGGTTAACTAATTCAGCATGTCCATCCCAATATTCCTTTGGTGCTCCAATATTGGTTAATACTATTTCTGCACCATAAGCAGCAGCTTCCAAAGCTACCATTCCTACACCTTCCAATAAACTCGGCAAAGCAAATACTTTACATTTCTTATAATAAGCAATCAGTTCTTCATCGCTAAGCATTCCCACATATTCAATATTAGAAGCCCCATTTGTAAGCGAATCTAGCCATGCCTTATCATCTTCCCCATGCAATGCACCTGCCAATTTTAACTGAAATCCATATTTTTTTGCAGCTTCTATTAAGCGAGATACATTTTTATTTTCGGCCCGAAGTCGACTGCAATGAAAACAAAAGTTCTCCTTATCAGGCATTTCGTTTGCAACATCAAACCTCAAAGATAAAGGTACTTTTTTTATCTTTTCCAGATCAACATCACAACATTCATTTAAATATTCTGTCTCTTGCTGACTTCTTACCAAATATCGCTTTGCATTTCGACCATATAGGTAAAAATCATGATGCTGAGAAGAAAGGCCAAAATGTTTTTTAAATCCCCAATATTTGAAGAAAAATTTAAATTTTGGCTTAGACCACTGAGGATCAATAATTGGAGCTATGGCAATATTAGGATTTATCTTTGCTAGCCATCTAACCAAAACTGGGAACATTTCACCATAGGCAAGGATTATAATCCAATCATAGCTTCCCCAATCATTTTCATCCCAAAAATTAATTAAATCACATTTGTGACACCAATTTTACTAAACCATCATGCCACATAATACCTTGTAGACGAACACCACCTCCAACGGATATAGCAGCATTACTATTAATAATTGCTATTCTCATAAAGTTATTCATTTTATATAAAAATATGGGTTAGCGAAACAGAACATTTACTGCTATACACATATTCTTGAAAGATAATTTATTTTTAATAAAAACAAATATGTAAATAAGAGCACTCAATCTGTATAAGAAGTAACAACATCTGCTCTTTGTCTTTTTAAAATAGGACTTTTCACTATTAAATGACCTAATAAACTTATCCACATTGAAGTCTGTATTCTTCTTTTGAGAGCCACCTTCAAAATGTATAATTTGCGGTGTTTTTATTATATACGATAAATATCCATTTTTAGACCACCTATATTGCATTTCCGATTCTTCATAATACATAAAGAAATCAGGATCAAAAGCGCCATATTTATCAATTACAGTTCTTCTTACAAATAAGTCGGCACCTGTCACATAATCAACTTGAAAAACAGGCAAAGATATATCTGAGTTAGCCTTATCATACAACTGATACTTTTTCTTAAAAAACAACTGGAAGAAATGTGCAACGACAACAGACTTGAATACCCAATTAATAGATGGAAATTCAGAAAAAGAATGTATAACTCTTCCCAATTTGTCCGTAAGCAAACAACCTATAGCCCCAATGTTTTCAGTTTGAGATTCGGCAAAAATAAAGAACTCCTTGACAGCATTATTTAATAATAATGTATCAGAATTCAAGAAGAATATATATTTCCCTTGTGCTTGTCTTAACCCTAAATTATTAGCTTTTCCAAAGCCTAAGTTTTCACCAGCTTCAACAAACACTATACGTTTGTCATGCGATAATAATTCTTGTGACCCATCAGTGGAATTGTTATCTACTACTATAATTTCAAACGATACATCGTTCGTTTTTTCATAAATACTATCGATACACTGAAGCGTTAAATTCTTCGTATTGTAATTTACTATAATTATTGATACATCCATCTTAGTATAAATATTTTAACCATTTATGCCTCTGCTGTAATCGAACTACAATATATGCAAAAGCAGAACATAACACAACCGCAAAAAGAAACTCTCTTACGCCCCCCCCTCATATGAAATAAGCTGCCTTTTAGCAAGTTCTCTGAAACATATATCTACCACAAAATGAGTAAAATAGATAATAATGGACATTTTTCTAAAAGTGGTATAGTCATGAGATTCCTCTTTTGGAACAGCATGTAAACAAAGCCGAACAACTAATACTATAAAAGCATATTGTAACAACGCATCAATTACTCCCCAACTATTTATATAACGCAATACTACAACACAAAGAACTATCAACCACCATTGTTTTGATGCCGTCTCAGATGTAGAATACATTGACAACCAATAGCCTACTTGCAACGGGAACAATGAGACAAAAGGAGAAAGCCACATACTAAACTCTGCACTATTGTAATATACCCCTAAAGGATCCAGTATTGAACCATTAAAGCAAAGACGTATATAAAAGTCAACTATAAAAAAAATAGCCGTTGAAATATATCTGCCCAAATAACGATTACAAACATAGACTGTAAGAAATCCATAAATTAGACTTACAATGAACCACGAGCCATGTGGTGCCCCCCAAACAAATAACTTTATTGGCAAGTAAAACAGCCAATCATCAGGATGTTTACCGAGGAATCCAAAAAACCACGTTGGCAATAAAACAACAGTCCATACACCATATAAAATAGCAAGTCGTTTTACGAAATGTTTTATAACTCCAAAATCCGACGACCGAAACTTTATCTTTCTCCACAAAAGGAATGAAGATACAATAAAGAAAATTGGAACTGCCGAATTACACAATTCCCCCAACAGCTTTGAAAGATTTGAAGGGAAAAAAGCACCAAGTTTTGTATGAATACATACGATAAACATACAAGAAAGAAACTTTAACATATCCAAATAAGGATAGTACTCTTTTGAAGCAACTTTCATCTTTATTTTTTTAAGTTAACCTACAATTAAACGATGATGAAGTTTTTGTAAATTTATCAAAAATGCGAACAAAAACTATAATAACAAATAGTAACAAAAAAGAATGTAGTATATCACCAAGATAGGTATCAGGAGATGTCTCTAGTCTAACACTATAGACAAACACTTGATTAAAAAAGAACAAAGCTAAAATTGCACTATTATTATATCTGTTTACCTTTTTAAAGAAAATATTCCATAGAAACAATAAAGATAAGAAAATTGCCATTGCTCCAAATGGTCCCAATATTAACCCATAATCTACAAAGGAAAATAACAAAACACTATCAGCGACATCTTCGTTTACTCTTGATACTTTTTCTATTCTTGCTTCTGAAGCTTTATCTGGTTTATTCGGAAAGACTACTCTTGGCAATCCGTATTCTACAGAAAGTTTCGTCATTTCACCATTTTGACAATTTGCAACTGAGACACATTTAGCTAGAATGCAATATAAAAACAATTTTCTGCTATCAGAATTTTGCTCCACTTTTATATTATTACGTCTTGCATTCATGATTAAATCAACATCAATCAACGAAGTTGAGACATATTCATTATCAGCTAAAGCCATTTCTTTCAATGCACGATAATAAAAGAACATTGGAAAGATTATAAAATATAAGAAAAGAGCTGCCGCAACAAGCTTTACATAGAAACTTTTTTTAATAGAATATCTTTTAATACTATAGTATAACAAAAAGAACACCAATGCCAACTCTACTTGAAAAGTTCTAGAAATCGTCACCATCCAAACTAAAAATAGACAAAGAATACACTTGTCTAGAAACTGAAGTTTCGATTGTTGCTTTTTCTTTAACAAATGTGCAAATAAATATACTGCACAAATAACTCTCAAAGCTCCAAGGAGCTGAAAAACCAATAATACTTTAGGATCATTTGAAAAGAACGAGGCGCCAACTGTTGCTTGTGCTAAAGATTGCTGCTGAGCTAATGCGCCTCCTATTACAAAGAAAGGGAAACATAATAACACAAAAAATATTTTTTTATTTTTTACTTGATATGAAGAATACCAAGTCCTTAAAAAAATAGTTGTATTTATGACATTAATTTCTTTTCCCTTTGAAGAATGAGACCATTTTATATCAAATAATACGAGTAAGAAGTTGAACATATTGACAAACAATATTGTCAACCCAGTGTTTTCTGTACTTATAACATCTAGCCCATAAGAAAAATCTTTAGCCGAAGATATTAGGGGCAAAAAAGCAAAATATAAACCATGAAATAAAATCAGCAAATCAAAGCAATTTAAATCTTTGCGGTTGCGCAACTTACCAAATAAATAAATGAATGGCCATAACGATATAAGCCAAAAAAATCTATTCAACAACATATTTATAAAAAGATTGAATCAATTTGTGAATTAAAGATTTTCTGTTCGTTTCTGATTAAATTTCGATAATCAGAAAAATCCCCTATACATGACTCATAGTTTATTATCACATTTTCAATACTTGAACAAATTGCATCTAGATTTTTAGATTTTGCATCAAACTTGTAAGAATCATTTATTGGCATATCTTCATAAAAGAAAGATGCCCCCTGTCTGCCTGTAATGATGCAACAATCATGAAGTGCTGCTTCACGTGGCAACCTGTCCTTGCCAGGAAATTCACCAAAGTCTATATAAAGTTTTGCCTTATCCATGATCTCATTAAGTTGCTCTCTGTTAAAGCCTTGTAGTGCAACAAAATGATAATTAGGCATTTTTTTCAATATTTTTCTTGTAAATCGATAACCCTTAGAAGGATTATATAATATAATGTCCTCTTTGTCTATATTTGGATTTCTTGTCAACAACTCACAATTAATATAATCAGAAAGCGGAAGAACTTTATGCATGCCCAACTTATACAAATGGTATTGAGCATAATGAGACTGATACAAGTGTATAAGCTTGCTTCCCATAGCTTTTAAGTCACTAATTTTATTTTTGTATCTGTATTCACCATCAAACAAGAATTGTTTAATCATTCTCGCTCTTGTAATCCAATCATTTTGGAATTTAAGACATTCCCATAAATCAGAACAGAAATAGTGATTGTTAACGGACATCCACCAACAGGCCATTTGAATATGATGGAATTTAAATATAAAATCACAAGAAATTTCCGGTAAGACCAAAATACTTTCAGGAGAATCTTCTACATTATTAGTTGCCTTAATATTATATTTTTCATATGTCTTTGTTATTGTCTGATTCTCAGAAATAACACCTTTATGCTCATAGACAATATAAGCATTCTGTCCTTTATTTCTTAGATAATCTACTAATTGATGACATAGCTCTACGCCCCCAGTAGAATAGTTAAAAGGAGCTATTACATATACGTTTTTAAATTTACCCATATTATTATAGTTTTAAAACATTTACATTTAATCCGTTTGACTCTAATAAAATTATAAAGGCATCCAAATCTTTCCTTTTTGGAGCACAATAAACAGGAGGATTGTAACCTAATTGCTTATACTTATTTTCAGCTAATTGATGACAAGGTAAAAGCTCTATTTCTTTTATTCCATACTTTAATAATCTTTCCAAGATAGCTTCTTTCTGTAAAATCGCTTGCTGAGAGATAACCATTCTAATAACATATTGTGCAGAAGTGTAATGCTGAATTTCTGAAAGATTTTCTACGAAATCACACAGATACTTATTCTTTTCCAAATATGAGATAAAACCAAATTGAAACTTTACATCAACAAGCCAGTAATCAATCAAAGGTGTAATCTTCTCAAAATTTAACCGCGGAGCATATAAGGAGCTCTCAACAGCAATATGAATTCCAGCAGCATGAAGTAAACTCAACAATGGAAGTAACTGTTCTGCTTGCATCAAAGGTTCCCCTCCAGAGAATGTTATGCCTCCACCTTGTTCATACAAACTTTTATCTCTTAGAAGGAGTGTATATAGCTCTTGTACTTCATAATCCTTAAAAGTCTTACTATATGCACCTAACGGACAATCTGCTCGTTTACGATTTCCGTGAAACACCTCACATGATTTGCACAAAGACGAATTACCACATAATGTAGAATTTTTACAAAAGAGCAAAGAATCATTATAATATATAGTCTCTGGATTACAGCACCAAGGACAAGCCAAATAGCATCCCTTCAAAAAAACTGTTGTCCTAACACCTGGACCATCTTGTAAACACAGGCGCTGAATTGCGGAAACACGAATTTTATGCTTCATAAGACTTTGCTCGCTTTATTAAATAATCCTTATACTCATCAGGCAAGTCATTGAAAAACGCACTGAATCCCCATACTCGAACTATTAAATTCTTATGCTTCTCAGGATGCAATTTTGCATCAATCAAAGTTGCTACATCGAGTACATTTAATTGAAGTTCAAAAATTCCGTTCTTAATAGAGTCCCTAAGAATTATTTCTAGTTTTTGGGGAGAGCTGGCAAAAGCAGATGGTAATATATAATCCACAACATTGCCATTTAAACAATACGTTGAATAATTCAATTGCGCTGCAAAATCACATACCTCTTTGATTCCGACCAGTTCAGAAACTGGGGAAATATGTACAGCAAACGGTTCACCATCATTACGTCCATCCAAAGATGCACAAACATCCCTAGAAGCTCCCATGTAATTAGGAGAACTAATTCCAATTTTAGCTTTTTGTCCATTTATGTAAACATCCTCCATTACAGAATTAATCCTTGCAAGAAGTTCATTTGTCAAAAATAGCGCATCTTGTTCATCTGAGCCAAACGTACATGAATTATTTTTAAATACTCTTTGCATATCCTCGAAGCCTACATAGTTCCTTTGAATTGCAGCTATACAATCTGACAAAGCAAACAATTTTTCATCGAAGACATATTTTTTGATATTGAGTAAAGAATTAACTAAGTTTGGAAAACTTACTATTTGCATACCATGATAAGAGTATCTAGCTCCCCCCTCGGTAAAATCCTTTTCTTTTTGAATGCAATCATCAAAGAACAAGGTAAAGAATGGAGAACAATCAAAAGCAATATCTCTTGCATGTTGATGTATCCTTTCAGACAACTTAGGATAAAATTTCTGCAATAATTCTTCAAAGCTATGAAAATCTGATTGATTGAAGATTAACTGGTTAAGTACATCTACAGCTACTACACTCGGCAAAGGATTGTTCTGATCAAAAGATTTTCCAATTACAAGAGGTTCCCAACAGGCAGAAGTTCCGACATTTACAACATCTTCTTTTTTATACCCAAACTGAACCATATTGTGCATTATCAATTCTTCGTTCATCAAAAGAGGAGAACCACAACCTGACTTGATGCATTCTATTGCAGCCTGCCATACTTTAGAACTAGTTTGAGTGTTCACTCTCAATATAAGCTTTGGGTCTGGCAAATTTTGCTTGGCAAACAAATGCAAAAACAATACAGTCAACTCATTGTTTACGGTATTACCATCTTCATCAACGCCACCCAAGAGTATATATTGTCCAGTATCTCCTATTAAAGCAGGACTCTTTTCTTCCACATCTCTATGCAATAACGAGCAAAAGGATTCCAATAACAAAGAAGCCTTTTCTGCTGTGATTCTTTCACCCTCAATATCAGCCTTGTAATACGGATATAGTATCTTATCTAATCTACCCAAGCCTATATGCCAATGGTTAGCTTGCCAAAAAATAGCATTATAAAACAGAATTTTTTGCAAAGCTTCTTCGAATGTCTTTGGTTCGGAATCAAGCATCTTTGGAAGATACTCCATATAAAAGTCTTTTCTTTTTACGTTGCTATTCTTTACTTCAAAAACTATTCGATTACAGAGATTTCTAAGTGATTTTATCGCCTCTAACTCTGTTCTTTTGAAACTTATATCAGAACAGTTACTGACTTTTTTTTCTATATCTGTAAGACTAGTCGTTAGAATCTTACCGAAATCTACGGTTATACTACAGATTAGACTAAAACCTGATGGAATAACCCTGATTATTTTCGGGTCAAATGGATAAATAAAATCAGCTGTAAAATCCAAATCTACCAATGAAAATACTTTGTTCATTTGGTACACATAGGCCTCTTCTCTAGAATATTTTCGATTTGGTCTTACCAATTTGTATTTTTGAAAGTTATGCAAAAACGATCCTCGTTTACATCGTGCATTAGTGTAACGATATGCTATAGAAGACGGCAAACATAACTTAACACAACTTTTAATATACTTTTTTAATATTGCTTTCATAATTAATGCTTTATCTTTTTCTTTATAATATCAATGAATAACTCTACAGAATAACTTTTCATCAAAAACTGGGAAAGAATATAAAAACAGCATCCTACTATTGCTAATGAAATCACGTAAAGCCAACCATGAATATATTCCCCCAATATGTATGATATTGGAAATAATGTCAAGCCACCAACAAAGGACTTGAGAATATCTGCTCCTCCACTTAATCTTACCTTTGTCTTCTTATATACGAAATATGTCGTTATAAAAAGAATCAAGGTTTCGGCCATTACCGACGCTAAGGCTGCACCAGATGCTCCTAATTCAGGAATGAAGATACTATTTAGTACAAAATTTAAAAATGCTCCACTTAAAACAGAATATAAAAACAATTTATCATATCCAAGGCCTATCAGTACCTGGACACCAGTCAAATTGTTAAATCCTATAGCAACAATAACGAAAGCCATTATCTGTAATGGTAGTACCGCACCCTCAAAAGCTTCTCCCAAAAAGAGTGGAATAAAAACAGGAGCAGCCAATACCATCCCAAAAGCCATAGGAATGGCAAGGAACGAGATTATACCCATAGATTTTTTTATCAACAAATTGATTTCATCCCATTCCTGATTTTTCATATAATAAGAAAGCCTTGGCATCGCTACAATAGATAGACTAGTAACCACAGCCAATATAGATTTTGATAAATTAGATGCATTGTTATAGAACGCAACTTCTGAATAATTTGCCATAAACCCCAACATCAACGTGTCTAATATTGCATAGATAGATATTGCTATCGCTGATGCAAACAATAGTAAGATTGGACGTATATGTTTACCTAGGTCTGTGAATTTCAAACTTACTTTTATCCCAGATTTCGCAAGAACAACAAAGTTCCAAATTTGGTTTAGAATCGTAGCGGAAACACTTATCCAAAGATAGATTAAAACATCTTCAACATTATGAACAAAAAGGAACAATGATATTACACATAGAAGTTTTACAATAAAAGAACGTATTGTTATAAAACCAAAGTTCTCTAACCCTTGATATACCCACTCTATGCTGAAAGGTTTTGTATAAACAACAATTCCTGCTACAATGAAAAACAACCAGTTCTCATGTAATTGTCCTACTACAAATATCGAAACTACAAATATAATTGAGACGAAGAATGTCGATATTACATTTATAGTAAATATCTCCGAAAACAATGATTGTAAGGCATTTCTACTATCCCTACACTTCGCCACTTCTCTAATACCATAGGTCGGAATACCTAATGCTGCCACCAATGCAAAATAAGCAGCATAAGTATTTGCAAAATTATACAGCCCAACATTTTCGGGCAGCAACACACGTGCCACATAAGGTGCTGTTATCAAAGGAAACAGCACATTGAGTACATTCAGAAGAATGTTATATATAAAATTAACCTTTATAGATTTTGCCATTTGTAAAGAAATATATTTTTATGATTTTCAACATATATATTTTTCATCTTCTCCTTGTTGTCGTAGCTGTCTTCCTTATTGTTTTCATGGAAGACTTCTTAGCTAATTATAGCCATATTGTCCTTATTTTCATATATTTTTAACCATACAAGAAAAGGCTCAAAATGCCATATATATTACTTGAACAAATCCATATTGATATCGAACGGGCTATCAAAGTCCTTCAGCATCTTATGCTTTGTATCTTTCTCTGAGAGATTGGCATGTTCTGTTGGGATTCTCCAATCGATGCCGAGGGTATCATCAAGGATGCTGATACCACCATCAGCCTCTGGATGATAGAACTCATCGCACTTATACTGGAAGACTGCAGTTTCTGAAAGAACGGCGAAACCATGAGCAAAGCCCTTTGGGATGAAGAACTGGCGATGATTGTCTTCTGTCAGTTCTACAGCTATATGCTTGCCATAGGTTGGTGAGCCTTTGCGGATATCTACAGCAACATCAAGGACTCTACCTTTTACGCAACGTACCAACTTGCTCTGGGTATAAGGTGGACGCTGGAAGTGCAGGCCTCGCATTACGCCATAGCTGCTCATAGACTCGTTGTCTTGGCAGAAGTGTACACTGTGCCCCAGGATTGGGGCAACCTTTTCTTCAAACTCTCGCTCGCTGAAACTCTCAAAGAAGTAGCCACGAGCATCACGGAAGAGGCGTGGCTCTATAATGAGTACGCCTTCTATTTCTGTTTTGATTATATTCATCGTTTCTAATATTCTAAATTCTTTTTTAGTGTTTGATTTTTCTCTTCAAGTATTGAAAGGAGATACTTGCCATAGTCATTCTTCAACATAGGCTGAGCATTCTCTCTCAACTGTTCTGCGGTAATCCAACCTTGGCGGTAGGCGATTCCTTCCAAGCAAGCTACCTTCAAGCCCTGTCGCTTCTCCAGGACCTCAATAAAGGTAGATGCCTCAGAAAGGGAATCATGGGTTCCGGTATCGAGCCAGGCAAATCCTCTAGCCATGGTCTGTACCTTCAGCACCTTATCCTTCAGGAACTCCTGATTAACGGTGGTAATTTCCAACTCACCACGAGCGGATGGCTTGATATGCTTAGCTACATCTACCACCTTGTTAGGATAGAAGTATAAACCAACCACTGCATAGTTGCTCTTTGGATGCTGAGGCTTCTCTTCAATGCTCAGGCAATTGCCATGCTCATCAAACTCTGCCACGCCATATCGCTCAGGATCGCTTACTCGATAACCAAATACAGTAGCTTTGTTATTCTGCTCTGCATCTACTACTGCCTGATGCAACATCTGGTTCAAACCAGCACCATAGAAGATGTTATCTCCCAAAACAAGGCAAGCAGAGTCATTACCGATGAACTTCTCACCGATTATGAAGGCCTGTGCCAAGCCATCAGGTGAAGGCTGCTCAGCATACTCAAATTTCACACCCAGTTGGCTACCATCACCAAGCAATCGCTTGAAACCTGGCAGATCAAATGGAGTTGAGATAATCAGAATCTCACGGATACCAGCCAACATCAACACCGAGATAGGATAATATATCATCGGTTTATCAAAGATAGGAATCAGCTGCTTGCTGATACCCTTTGTAATAGGATACAAACGTGTACCGCTACCACCTGCTAATACGATTCCTTTCATATATATATTATTTTAATCCTTGTCTGTCATTATCCTCGAACCAGTCAGCGAGAGCTTCCTCAAAATTCCACTTAAACTGATAACCGCAGTTCTTCAACTTCTCACCACAGATATTAGTCGAAATCTGGAGTTTCTTCACTCTCGCAGGACAGATACCCATTGGCGAGCCAAGAAGCATGGCAGCTCTAGCCATAGGCATGATAACCCAGTTAGGAATATCAGGCACAAACTGAGTCAAACCAGTTACCTTCTTCATTGCCTCTACGATATGATGAATGGTATAAGCAGGCTCGAAGCAGCAGTTGTATAACTCAACACCATGCTCATGATGTTCCAGACGATACAGCATGAAGCGAACCAATTCCTTTACATAGATACAAGCCTTGATGGTATCCTTTCTGCCAGGATAAGCAAACTTATGACCACGGATAGCCCAATACAATCTGGTGAAATTACCATTCTCACCCTTTCCGAATACCACACCAGGACGAACGATAGTGAGCTGGCGATGAGCAGCATCACCATTCTGCCACTTCTCATGAATCTTCTCAGCTACCAACTTAGAGATACCGTATGCAGTATTAGGAGTAGGCAAAGTAGTTTCCTTCTTCAACTCCTCAGCAGCTCCGTATGGTGCGATACTTGAAGTAAACACAATCTTCTTGATATTCCACTTCTCAGCAAATGCCACCACATTCTCAGCGCCACGGATATTCGTCTCGAAATACTCATGATCTTCATGACCAGGAGTACGATGAACTGCAGCAAAGTTGAAAATCACATCGTCCTCTGTAGGAGTAAATGGCAAGTTCTCTATAGGCTTGCGGATATCATACGCGATGAAAGTAGACTGCAATTTCTGACCATCACGCAAAGCAGGCTTGTAATCCTTCACTACCGGATTAGGAGTGCCAGGCTTAACGATGTCGAGGTTATATACTTGGGCGTTTGGATAACGCTCCTTGAGCAAATTTGTAAGATGGGTACCGATGAAACCGGTACCGCCAGTGATAATATAATTCATTGTTATCTATTTATCGGTTATAAATTTCTGTATAAATGTCTTCCAGTGCCTTGATGCGATTGTTGATATAGAAACTAGACTCAAAGTAGAAACGGGAATTCTTCTCCATTTCCTTGCGCTTCTCATCATTCTCTATCAGCTCAATCATTTTTTCCACAAAGACATTTTCCTTCAATGGCAGGAGATATCCATTAAAGCCATCCTTCACGCAGTCCTTGTTACCTAGCACATCACTCGCCACAATCGCCTTTCCCAAAGACATAGCTTCTATCACAGAGATAGGAAGACCCTCATAGAGTGAAGTCATGAAGTAAAGCAAACTTCCCTTCACATACTTCAAAGTCTCCTCATGGCTTAGCCAAGGCAAGAGGTAGAACGTATCATCCATATCATACTGATGAATGAGCTTCTTCATATCTTCCAACATTGGAGAATAGAAGCCAACACCTAGCAGATAGAATTTTATATCAGGATGCTTTAGATGGATTCCATGAGCAACTTCTACCATGAACAAAGGGTTCTTCTGATAAGAAGGACGACCGATGGAAGTGATGTAACGCTCGCCTACTTTTGGAAAAGGCAAATCTGATGCCTCAATCTTACCAGAAGAAATCTGTGGAAGACTATCCGGCACGGCATTATTCCAAGCAAAAGCCTTCTTCTCGTTGAAACCAACTACCTTAATACCCAATTCTCTTTCAGAGCCAGAACAGGCTAGAAGATAAGAGTTCAACTTAGCAATTTTCTCTAACAAAAGAAACACTTGTTTTTTCTTAGCAGATTCAGCTGAAAGAAAAGAAAAAGCATGAGCCGTATAAACAACCTTAGTCCCTGTAAAGAAAGCAGCGAATCTTCCTATCACTCCTCCCTTGGCACTATGACAATGCACCAGATCAGGTTTTTCCTTTTTGATAATCTTGATAGCCTGCATCACCGCCTTCATATCCTTTACAGGATTCAAGGCACGATACATATCAATGCTATACGTCTTAACCTGCTTTCCATGTCGCATATAAGGCTTACTGTTATCATCCGCACCATTAACGATGACGAACTCAAACTTGTCACTAGCCAAAGCCACAGTATTGCGAACATAAGTATCTATGCCGCTTTTGAGGTTGCCGATATGAAGTATCTTCATGCTGCCACCCTCCTTTCTTCACTATAAAGGGTAGCGTCATAACCGACAGATACCAGAATTACATTATCAATGCTAGTCTTTAGGAGGACAAGATTTGCCTCCCCATATCTCAGATTATAAACCATATTATATTGATTTTGCAAGTATTTAATTCTATTTTCTATGAAGAATTCTTCCAGGAACAAAGCTCTGGATTTCTTCTCCATGGATGTTCTTAATTCTTTATCGTTTACGAGTTGGATAATCTTATCAGCGTAGGCATCTGCATCCAAAGGCAAGAGATAACCATTCTCACCATTTCTTACGCAATCCTTATTTCCAACTACATCACTGGCTATAATCGCCTTACCATTCGCCATAGCTTCAATGATAGCCAAAGGCAAACCTTCATAAAGAGCGGTAGATATATAGAACAGCGACTTACGCACAAACTCTTGGCAGTCTGCATGATTTATCCAAGGTTCCAGACGAATGGAATCTTCCAATCCTAACTCATGCATTTTGGCTTTCATTGCATCTAATTCTGGAGAATGATAGCCAACACCAAGCAAGATAAATTTGAGATTGCATCCTCTATCCTTTACTTTCTTGATGACATCAAGCAAAAACAAAGGATTCTTCTGGTAGCATGGTCGCCCGATATAGCAAGCATAAGGCTCAGATATATCAACCATCTTTCCCCTTTCGAGAGATGAATCAGGTACGGCATTGTGCCAAACCAAGGCATGCTCTTTAGAATAACCAACCTCCTTGATTGCCATTTCCTGTTCGGACTCCGAACAAGCCAATACATATGTCTTGAAACGAGTCAATCGCTCTATGGTAATAAACACCCATCGTTTCAACTTCGAAGGAGTACAGAGATAAGAAAAAGCATGAGGCGTATAAAATGTCTTCACACCTGTAATCCATCCCGCAGTTCTTCCAATGATGCCACCTTTTGCACTATGGCAATGAATCACATCCGGCTTCTCCTTCCTTATAATCTTGACCGCCTCTTTCAAAGCCTTCAAATCGTTCAAAGGATTAAGTGAGCGGAACAATGAAATAGGGTATTCTTTCATCTCTATACCATTTCTGATAACAGGCTGATGCTTATCATCCTTACCACAGACAATGACATACTCATTATCTTCCACCTTATTATATATAATAGAATTTCGGATATAAATATTCAATCCTCCTATCATCTGACCTATATGTAATATCTTCATAAAAAAGTTACAATTTAAAATATAAAGAAGTATTCTTCATGATAATAGAACAATCTATATTTTAAGTCGACTTCTATCCATCATATTCAATATTTTACATTTTCCCAATTCCAAATCATCCTCTATATCTTTGTATTTTTTCGATAATGTTATCGAAGAATCAATATATCTTATAATGACCAAATCATTTCTGCCATATTTATGTACGAACATTATTTGATGAGCACGAAAAATTTTTCTTTGATGATCTTGAACAAACTTTACAATAGATTTCAAATCGTCAATCAGAGAATTATCTAAATCCCTTACTCTATTTAAGAATGTTTCCCATTTAAGCAAAAACCTTCCTCCTTCATCAAAAGCAATATACGGTTTCTTTGTAAATACGCTTATAGCATAAGATGCATAATCTTTTTTAAGAGCCATACATCTCACTACATTATCCGTATCTTGTCCAAAATTATCATTAAATAGTTTCACAACATCCTTACCTGTAATGTAATCATGTATCGTAAAAACATAATAATAGACAACGTTCACCAACATTTCACACAAAAAACGAGCATCAACAGATGGAAAGTTTTTTCTACTAAAATTTACTTGTTTCATGAACTTATAAAAAGCTATAGCATCCTCTATTTTTCGAGTTTTTTGAAAAACTGCCATATATGCCGTAAAGATATGATCTGTCCCAAAATTCCATTTGTCATTTTCAGACAATTTCAAAATTAATCTAGCAAATTCTTCTGCATTTTTTTCATTTGATATAAGCAAAGTTTTACAAATAGTATTATAAGCGGCTTCTTTTGATTCATTCAATAGTTTCAAATATTGTGGGATTACTTCTTTGAATTCTTTAAAATGCAGAATTAATTCTGCTAATATAAGGCATAATGTATAGACATCCAATTTCAATGTATAATCAAAATTTTCTAAAATCTGTACATCTGTCTTTTTGTCCAAAGACAGGAGGATTCTCTTAGCAACATTATTTCTATCCTCATCCTTTTTCAGCAGCAACAATTTCTGGTACAACAAGAAAGGTTTTTCTTCTTCGGTAGCCATCATGATTGCAGCATCAAGCTCTTCCAAAGCTGAATTAATTTGCTTATCTTCTTCTTTAACTCTGGCAAGAAGATAATGAGCCTTTGGTAAAAGAGGAATATTTATACTTCCAAAATCATTCTGCGCAATAAATGAAACCAACAAAGAATTTGCTTCAGCCAAAAGCGTTTTGTCTTTAGACTCTATCATTGCTTCGGCTTTTCCTAGCTTGGACTCGTCTATATAGGCATCACTCATTCCTGTCTCTTTACCTATTTTGATGTTTCGATCGAAACAATTCAAGGCATTTTTAGTATCATCTTGATTTACATAAACGTAACCTTCCAACAAATTTCCTTGTATCACTTCTTTTGTAACCTCTGAACTGTTGATTTTTTGCAGGTAAAATAAAGCTTTTGAGAATTTTACTGTTCTATAATAACTTTCTCCCAAATACAAACAAATCTTATTTAATTCATCCTTACTTGCAGTATTGAGCGATAACATTCTTTCCAGTAATCTAATAGCTTCCAAATAATCATGCCGGATATAAATACTATCATAAACCTTCTCTAGATAATCTACATCATCGTTCTGCAACTTCATCAACCAATCCAAGGATAAAGATTTCTCTACTATTGGATTTTTAATAACAATATTTCTATCTTGGTAATTTACAATTCCTGCTAAATATAATTTTTGCTTTAAAGAATCATCCAAAGCATCAATCTTACCATAATACAATTGAATTAAAGCCTCTCGTAGCACCTTATCTTTACTAACCATTTCACGGATAGTATCAATTGGAACTTTATCAAAACTCTCGAAATAATATCTCCCAATTGCTTCATCCAACTTTACGACATCTAGATTTTGCATATCTTGCAAAAGTACACAGATATCCCAAGTCATACGAGGATTTCCTTTCGTCCAATAAAAAAGTCTATCTTTTACAGATTCAGATAACAATAATTCTGACTTATATATAAAGGAGTCAAATTCTCTTCTGTCAAAATCATTCAGATAAATTTTTTGACCTATATTAAAAGGAGATATATTCGGATTTTTTATTATATCTTTCGGCTCAATTACACCAGAAAGAATATAGGTCAACTTACGTAATTCTCTGAAATTCACTCTTTGGAAATAGTCACTTCGTATCTGTGAAAAGACCTTATCAGAGTAATTTGTCTTTGTCAAGGCATCAATCTCATCGAAAATAAACACCAATTTATCCACATATCGGAGCAGGATTCTAATTTCTCTGGTATACTGACGCTGGTTACTCAATGTTGAATCTTGGCGTAAGGAAGAGATAATACTATTTGCTTCCTTGAATATTTCATAATGAGTTTCGATGGCCGTATCAATTACATTACGGAAGAAATCTCTTTCAGTCAAATCATCAACTGTAGAAAAATCTACATATACATAAACCTCTCTATCATTCTCATAATTATCCTTCGCATGAATCAATAGATTTGTTTTTCCCATTTGGCGAGAAACCAGAACATAGCCTGGTCGTTCCATTTCATCAATGATAGATTTCAGTTGCCGATCAGCGTCCCTCTCTACATATAACTGTTCAGGAACTATCGTACAAGACATTAAACGTACTTTCATAACTAACATTCGATTAAATGTTCGACAATATGTTCATCCAAAACAAATTGGTTGCAAGCCACGGCTTGATTAAAGCAGTTTTTAATTTTCCTAGGAGAATTCTCTAAGCTAGATACTAACAGCTCGCAAGAATACTCATCAGATAAAGATACCCCCAAAGCTTGACATAACACATTAACCAAAGTTATGCATTCATCGTCTGACCAACGTTTCATCTCCTTAAATTTCAAATAACTTTCGATTTTGCTTTGGGTTGGCGAGATAAATTTCTTTGGCGAATTGATGGAAGACAATACCAAACGCACCTTAACATGATGTAGATTTCTCTCTGCAAAAATAATTAAAGCATAAAGTGACTTAACAAAATCACCATAAGCGTCGTCTTCACCATCTATCGGAATTTCTTCGATAAACAGAAATACTTCCTTGTCATAGAATCTTTTTTCTAAGATGTTCAAAATAGCCTTGATGCATTTCATTCGACTATCAAACTCTAACATTCTATCATGTTCCTCCAACAAACATTCGTATATAAAACCAAACAGTTCATCTACCGTAAAATTCAAACAAGTAGATAAATCAACTAGTATAAATGATGAATTTCTTTTCGTCAAAGCCCGTGTCAATGCAACCGATTTTCCTATCCCAGACTCTCCAAAAACCCAACAACCATGCGTTTTAAGACATAGCTCTAGGTATTCATCTATTTCCCTCCTAATATAATAAGGTTCCTTATCCAAATCATAGATTTGAAACAATGCCTCTCGGCCATTTTTTTCAACAAGATGATAACTTGACCTATGTGTTGCTTCTACTAAATTATCTATTTCCAGCAGTTCCGAACAAAACTCAAAAGCTAAGTATGCAGCAGATTTTTGTTTCTCATGTTTTTGCTCACCTTTGTTACCATCAGCAAAATCGCATATGCTTTTTATCAATAACCAAGGCTTACCAGCATTATTGCATGCAGAAGATACACCTTGACCTTCCATTTCCCCACCTTTTGCATCAGGATAAGTCTTTTTCAACAAATTACGTAATCCTATGTTATCTACTAATTTTTCACCTGTCACTAAGGGACAAATATAAGCATGACAATTTTCACCCTGATAGTTTTTACCACACCATTTTCTCTTTGTTACATAACATGCCTTTATTAAATCAGAAGATGGAACACATGGTTCAGCTCTGTATTTTATTTTATCACCAACTCGCTGGTTTTCATACGGATATATTTTATCTGCAATCAACACATCACCGATTTTTTGAGACACAGGCTCTTCATTGTACATTCCAAACGCAATACCCACCATAATAACTTGCTTTATACAGCTCCAATCAGAGAAAGCATTATTACAGGTTATAATAGAAGAACCTTCTCCAGATGCCCCCATTGTAGAACATTGGCATTGAATCACGTTATACTTCCCTAAACGGCCTATATGATAGCACCTACCACACACCAGTACTTCCAAAACATCATCACCTATTGGTTTCACAATATTTAGAAATGCTGCGGTTTCCGTTTTGGTTGCTGTCAAAATCAAGAAGTCTGCTACATTTTCTTCTTTGAGTTTTATGTAACTAACAGTTTTCATAAATATCAAAAGTAAATCACCAATACAGCGCGCCCACTATATTTCAAGTAGTTACACCTATTAGTTTTTAAAATAAAGTTATTTTTTATCGATTTAAGGTGAAGGATTGCTAACCACACTCCTTTACCTCTTCTATTTTTTAACATAGTAACAAAAAGACCTATCCTATTAAAAGATTACATATTCTCTACAGTATACAATACCTTTATAATATTAGCTATACTTTCATGTACAACATTTCCGCTGATACTACCCATCTTTCCATAGAATCCATAGAGGTAATCATCTACTACATGAAGAACATCTTGACTTTTATACTTATCATGAATGGTAGAAACAAAATCTTTCAAAGCCTCATACCCATCTTTCAATCCTTCTATGGGAATGATTGAAGCAACAAAGTTGCCTAACTTTAACAAAGACTCTTTGTTGCATACCGCATCAAATATCTTATCATACCCCTCTTTAAAGTCATAGATACGATTATCCTTTATGAGTTGAAACAGAATATCACGCTTGATATATTCAATGACATCCCGATTCTCCTCAACCACGTAGTTTATAGGATGGAGAGTGATGAAGTAATAATCATTAGCCTCTTTCGGATAGCTTTCCATAAACTTTTTCAGAAAGTAAGATTTACCATCTCCAAACTTAGCAGAGAAAATGATTCTACTCTCATTCTCAAACACCTGCTTGAAGTCTTGAATGTTTTGAGAAATATCAATTGTATCCATAATATCTATTCTAGTGAAAAAAACACTTTTTCATGATTAGGAATTCGAAAAAGTATCTTCTAAAAAGAATAATAAAAGTACTGTGAAAAATATATTAAGAAAATCCACATAAGGTATCGTGCATAATTTTTGCAAAACGCTTGAAAGTATATTTGTTTAATACTTTTTCAGGAGATGCAACATCATGTGAAAGTAACTCATCCAAATCTACATTGATATTATAAGGATCAATCCAATAAGCAGACTCTCCGAAGATTTCTGGCAAACAGCTAGCCTTTGCAATGATGCATTTTGCACCAACGCTCATTGCTTCCAGAGGCGGAATACCAAATCCTTCAAAAAAGGAAGGAAATATAAAAGCTTTACAATGAGCCATAAGATACTTTACTTCTCCATCGCTTATATAGCCCAAGAATCTAACGTTCTTATAGTCCTCTTCTTTATAATCAGTACCATACGCTTTGAGATTAGCCTTTCCACCAATAAAGAAATTATACTGAGGATGTCTCTTTGCAACCTCTAATATCCATTGTATATTCTTGTTTGGAGCCAAACTGCCCAAAGAAAAGAAGAACGGAGTTGCGAACCAATCAGGATGTCTTTCTTTCAAAGTTTCATCAGCTATAACCTCTTTGAAATGTTCCCACCCATTACCTAAAACTACAATTTTATCTGATGGTAGTTTTAAACTTTCCATCATTTGTTTCTTAGAATACTCAGATACGGTAAATAATAAAGGTGAGAATCTTCGAGCTAACTCCTCTTGAAATATATGCCAACATCTAGAAACCTTCATGTAGAATGTCTTGCAATACTCGGGATGAGTTCTATAACTCATGTCGTGAATACAAATAATTCCAGGTTTTAAAACAGGCATTATCGTAAGAAGGTTTAGAGAAATGCTTCTAGGATGAGTTAGCATATACAAAGCTAAAAAAGTTTGTTCCCATAAAGATCCTTTCGCCTTCCCAAATTTGACAACTGGTATATTATTCAAATGCGGAATATTGGAAGCATTTTTGGGGACAACCAAAGTATATTGACCTTTCTTGCATATTTTGTCTAATTCTGATATTATCTCAAATGCAAAACGTTCTTGTCCAGTAACTCTACGTGCAGTAAACTGCCCATTAATAGTAATCATAATATATAAACTTAACTTATTATAAATACATTACTTTAGCTTAGTTAATAGCCTATAAGTCGTTATAAAAGGCAATGGCGACAACTTGACAGCCCAATATATCAATCTAGGCTTCAAGTCAATTGCATTTTTCATTATTTGCCAATAATATGGATGTTCCTGCATAATTTGCTTAATAAGCATTTCACCAGCAGGTCCATTGTCTATTCCATAATTCAGCATTTCAGTAATATGGTGAGCTATATGATTAAGAAAGCCTCTTTTAACAACTAAGTTATTTATAGTATCTGCATATTCAGATAAATAGGCCATATTATCATTCAAATCATATATGCGTTTCAAATCTTTTACTGTTGTAATGCTGCCAGCACGTTTAAGAAAATGATAAACAGATTCTCTGTAAAATATAAAAAAATTAGCTTTATAAAGTGTTATTGGCGTAAACAGAGTATCCTCATGTTTAATACCTTCCTTAAAAAAGCAATTATTTACTATAAGAAATTCACGCCTAAAAATAAACATCTGAGCAGCATCGGCAAAACCAGTAACAAAAAGTGTTGCTTTATCAGCCACACTATTCTCAAAACATTTGCATTTTTTCGCACGCCCACCTTCTGGGATAAAACCGTTAAAAGCAAGAACATCAACATCCCTCGTAAGTCTACCAACTATTTGAGCAAGGCAGCATTCTTCTATCCAATCATCACTATCAATAAACCAAATAAAATCTCCTTGAGCCTCTCGAATACCACGATTTCTTGTACCAGATAAGCCTTTATTTTTATGGCTAGTGACTTTTATATTCGGATATTTCTTTGCTAGTTTTTCAAGTACACACAAAGTATTATCCTTAGACTCATCGTCATAAGCCAAGATTTCGTAATCATCTTTTGGGATATCTTGATTTTCAAGACTATCAATACACTTTTCTACGTACAATTCAACATTGTAACATGGAACTATAAAAGATAAAATCATATATTTAAGAAATTATTCGTAAATGAAACAATCTATATAACAAAACATAAGGTATAGGCATAACTTTTTTATAAACAGAAGTCAATCCTAATAATGAATATATATCTTTGTTTTGTTTAACAAAAGAATCTAGTTCATCGAATGCTTTCGCATCAAATTCTTCTTTCTTGAATCCAATTAAATACAATCGATAAATATCCTTATATCTTACTAGAATTCTCTTTCTCAGAAGAAGATAGCGCTCACGAGAAAGTTTATTCTTGTCTAATAAAGAAAAATGCTTCAACATTTTATTTGCAACAATTTCCAAATGGCTTATCTTTTTCTTCAAAACACTTTCGGACATAGTTTGTCCTTCTCTTCCCAACAAATACTTATACAACACGTTATTAACGTAATAGACAGTTTGAATTTTTACCATCGGGTAATAACACCATTCTTGATCGGTATAAGAAATGCCTTCAGTTTGATGATAATTTATTTCTTTAAAAAGTTCTGTTCTATATATAATAGCATGCATTTGTATATCCGATATTTTCTTCCAAATATCATTAAACAATAAACATTTTTCCTTTTTTAAGTGAAAGGATACATGATTCGTAATCTCATCATTAGCATTGATTATATCAAAATCAGTAATAATCATATCCATCACAGGAATGCTGCTAATTTTTTCTAAAATAGCACTTAGCCCTACTGACGAAAAGTAATCATCAGAATCCAACACTTTTACATAAGTACCTAAAGCCTTTGCCAAACCTGCATTAATACAAGAGCCATAGTTACCATTTTCTTTATCAATCACTCGAATAACTTCTGGATATTTTTTTTGATATGAAGTAGCTATACGTAATGATTGATCTTTACTTCCATCATTAACTACAATGATATCAATGCTTTCAAGACATTCTGTCGGAATATCTAGAAGCGACTGTAAACATTTACCGGTTCTTCTCAAATTTTGGTACATTTATGTATCTAAGTTTGAGGAGACCTTTATC